>Ga0247734_1001050_pt1 | contig 21986 bp, 18 predicted proteins | sample UWRJL103311B2_FD_180933 | JGI IMG/M metagenome (GOLD analysis project Ga0247734, IMG submission 180933) | Plant litter microbial communities from Arlington Agricultural Research Station in Wisconsin, United States - UWRJ-L103-311B-2 | ecosystem: Environmental > Terrestrial > Plant litter >... | reverse complement strand
ACGTATCGAAGCTGCCGCAGAGCGCTATCAAGATTCGCAGTGATTTGAATATTCATCTTTGAACACTCTACCAAATGCTTCGTTGAAAGTTCGCCCCATACATATGATAGAGCATCATAATCATGATCTTGTAAAGAACATATATGCTTGAGATGGCATCTTAACTTGTCGTCAGGCTTGCCTGGATAGAGGATCATAAGCCTGGTTTTTTCGCCGTCGGCCAATCTTGAATAAGTGAAAGCAGCAGTTGACGGAACTGTCTTCTTTCCAAAGCCTGTGGCTTGATTACTGTTCTTGATTCGACTCAGTGAACCTGTGTAAATTGGACATTAGTACTCACAAGGATAGTTGCCAAAAAAGAACCTCTAGACGCCTCGCTGCTACTCTTTCCGGCAGATCTCGCTCTGAAAGTATTACTTGGGTCTCGGGTGCCATAACTTAGATGTACAGGCTGACTCGGAGGAAATATGGGATTTTTTCAAGCTGAAAGGAAGTTGTAATCGTCTCGACAAATGCAAAGTTCATGCTTAGAGTAATTATAGTCGTTAGATATGGTGGGTTTTGAAGGTGCTTGTTTAACAACGACAAGTTCGACGTCAAAGTACCGTTTTGAGTTATTTTCTCGATCAAAAAGAAATAAAGGAGAGGAAACCCCGCCGCCACCTCACACATCTACCAATTGGAAAGGACGAGGCTGGCCTGCGGCTCTGGTTTAAGAACGTGGCACATGTAGTTTTATGATGCCCAAAATCGAATACTCCAAAACAGCTTACTACATATATACATTAACAGCCATACCCCCTTTGATACATGAAAGCAAAAAAATAGCATAGTTTCAGTCAAACCATGGCTTACAAGTATTTGAATCTACGTCTGCTAACACTCGGGCTGTAGATATAACAGCACCTTACGGATTGACTACCTAAGTCTCTCCGCCGATTCCTACCTCAAGTACCATCATAACCTGTGCTTTATACATAGGTCTGAGATTTAGCCGGGGAAATATTAACTGCAGAGCTATATTAAAGTTTCTATACAAGTGATATGTGATATATATATCCTTAAAGTCCGGTTTTTCTTTTGTACAACTTTCAATTGCATCTCTAGACATCTCTACTATTTTATTCACCTGACCAGAAAAATTCCAGTCTCATGATCTCGACAATAATTTTCCCGTGCTTGTTCCATCAGCCGAAACTCAGACCTTATCTGTCATATAATTGTAACAAGAAGGTTACTAAAGGCCCGAGTAAGGTGACCATAACTAATGCTCTCACTAGAATCTCAGCCCTGGACCTCGCTGTGAGGATTATGGGGATCCTATCAAGTCCTTGTAAACTAGCAATATTCTGATCATGTATCTGAAATGAAACAATTGCCCAAGAAATTCAAGAGATAAACAATCAGCACCTCCATTGGAGGGGATCACTACTTTAAAGCGTCGTAGACTGCTTCAATCTCTTCACTATAAAGAGTGAAATTTTCTCGTCTCAAGAGAGATCCCTTCCCACTATGAAGAAAAGGCTTTTCTGTTTTCGAAATAACAATGAGTTCTTTCTTTATCTTCGCTAAGTCCGAGACCGATGCGTTTGCCGCTTCAATTGCAGGCCAAATTACTGATAGTATGGCTTCCCTTCCTTTTTCTAGGGACAAAATATCATCTGAGGGCCGAACTAATAAAAATGGTGAGTCTCTCCCTTCGCCCCCAATTAAAGCAGCTTCAATTTTTGGCTCCTGGAGCATGATTGCTTCCACTGAGGAAGCATGAAGTCCATTTCCATTTGAAAGGACCACCATATCATCTGAGCGGCCTACGTAGAGCCAGAGCTCATCCTTACTAGGATGCTTCTCAAATAAATCTTTCGTGGGGTATTCATCAAGCTCAGGATAGAGGAGAAAGATTTGTTGCCAATGCGCATCTTTCTGTCGTCGAAATACAAGCTCCCAGAACTTATCAGACCGCTGCTCGAAAACTATTCCCTGGCCTGCACGAAATCTATAATAAGCCCAGTCATCAGGATCCTCGCAGAGAAGTGTGAGATAGGGCCCTGCCTCAGTGCTGCCGAAGGCGGGACTGAGTTTTACATGGCCTTTGAGAAGGTTTCCTGTTGCTTGATCAAGTGGTGCCCCGGCCCATTGAATGAACCTTAAGCTTCTTAGATGTGCTATAGTGTTCGCCTGAGAGGATAGCGCTCTTATAAGGATAGGAGGTGCGATAAATCCTTCAACTCTGCCATATTGAATTACTTGATCAGCAACCGGAGGACTGGCAGGACTGGATGCTCGACCTAGCACAATGGTCGATCCTAGCCACACGGAGCCCTGTAATACACATACCATCCCGACAAGCTATTCTAATTGTTAGCCTTGATAATTATAATGTAGGTAAATTTGGGGGTAGTTCACATGGTTCATTGGAATTGTAGAGTATACCCGTTTCTCCACATGATGGCTTGCTTGTGTGTCTTGATTTGCATCTGGTAGCAAAGCAGCTGCATCGAAAGTGGTCATCATACGATGAGTATACACAATGGGTTTCGGAAATCCTAAATCACAATTAGACCAGAAAGATACTTAGGATCAAAAGAGGGGATATTAACCAGTAGTTCCAGAGGTGTGGAATATTATCCATGGATCATCGGCAGCTTCATCCCATGACTTCTTGAAAACATATGGAATGGCTGGCTTTTCTGTGATCCATTCCTGAAGTGAGGGAGCGACGATACCACGTATATGTGGCCGCTCATCAAGGATGCTTTGAATGGATGTCGAGTGTGACGCATAAACAAATGCTTTGCATTTAGTTATATCAAGTAGATACCCTTTAACCTGTGATGGTGCGTATGGAAACGGCAATAGTACCTTCCATCCAACTTTGGCGGCAGCGACTGCAATGATAGCCAATCGAGCATCCGCAGGCCCTTCATATGCAAATACCTGAAAAGCACCAACATTACCAATGACGGATTCTAACCATGATGTTGCGTGGTTTATTGCGTTGGCAAATTGCTTGAAAGTGATATCTGTGAAGCCTTTGCTGATGTCTGAGTCGTCCAGTGGCACAGAAATCCATGGTTTGTTGGGTTGGGTGAGCGCTATATTATCTAATGTAACAGGCAAAAGCCTTTTGCCACGCTCTTTGATTGAATCCATAGTTTCTAAACGAAAGGAGGTTAACTTCAACTCAATTCGTGTGGGAAGGCCTGCCAGGAACAAGTTGTGTTATAATAATATTTTTAGTTGGTCACTTAACAGCGCAGGAACCAAAGTATAAGTGTACCAAGTGGAAATGTGGAAGTGTGGGTTGTATTTAACACAGATTTTTCCAACAACTAGCTCCAGCACTGTCAGTACGGTAATATGTGTCAGCGCGGGGTAAATCGATGCACTAACCTTAACTGGTAAGTGGTATAATACAGTCTTGTTGTCGTCAATTCTGTACAGCGATGGCAATGGCGGCGGCAGAGTCCTCGTTTACCTAAGTGTTTCTTCTCGTCACAAATCAACTCAGGTGTTTTTGTTGCCTTTCTTGCTGAAGCGTTCATTCGCCGCTCATAAGAATTGATTGCAATGGCTTCATCTTACTTCTCCATTTACGAGCACACGACCCTATGTCAGCACATTCGGAAGTACCCTAACGCCGCTACAGATGATCAAGGATGTCTCCATCCTGCATTTAAACAATACAGGCCTCTGAATAATCTGAAAGCTGAGGCCAGGTCTGTAACAATCATCGCAAATCACGCCATTGGATTCTCAAAAGTATTACTTCCTCATATATTTATTTACAATTATTGATAAACCGGATATGAGTGCAGGAAACATATGAACCCCTATGGGTAGACTTAGTCAAATCTAACTGCAATATACCCCGTATTGGAGAAAGTCAACATGAAAGCTGGTGCCGTAACACTGTCAACCACCAAAGCCCAAGAAGCTTAGTGTTATGTTCGATCATATTTCTCCCCTTTAGCTTCAAATTTAAATGATCGAAAGGAGTGGTTGATTTCCCCAGAGCTTGATTCTGTTGAAAAGGGAACTCTTATTTTTACACGTCCTGAGTCAATACTGACCTTATTTGCCTTACCTCAGCTAGGCCTAAGTGTTCTATGGATGTACGGCTCTCACAGTCCAATAAACAGTACGCTACTACAGAAAGAGAAAATGAAAAACTTATTAGTACCGCTAGACGAGGCAGTGGTGGAGAGAAGGCAGGAGAGTTATAAAACATACTTGTAAAAAGAGCAGCTCATTTACTTCTCTTTGAAAAGGTTGCGGAAACTTCATGCATCATTTCAATTTGGATTGCTGGAGAGCTGAGCAAATATCATTCGGATGAAGCTTTTATTTTTTATAAAGCTTACCAAAGTCGTAAATCTAAAGGCGGAGTGGTTTTGTCTCGGGAGTGGATGGCTAGAGTACAGTTGAATGCTTATGCGAAGCGACCAACTAATGAAAAGTTGTGAACAGTTGTAAAGTCGAAAATTTGAAGATTAGATGCAAAATATATGCTTACCGTATTGGATGTCGGGTGCATGTCTCTATGTTAAGCAGCATGTATTGCACGATACTGTTGCTAGCACTGCTCATAGATTATGACAAACAATGTCGGTAACACTGCTGATTATCTACAGAGCCCAGTTTCACAATCAAATCTTTTTAGAAGTTTGAATCTTTCGATTTGCCACTCACCCCTAGCAGCGAAACTGAGTAACATTTACATCAGCATATTTCCCAACTTATGCTACATTCCAACCTGTGTTCCATGTAAAATATGTTGAAGTGAAAATCCTTCGGCTGAATTAGTATATATATTCCGCCACTTGATCTCGTTGAATTGACCAAACTGTTATTGCCTTCCAGTGTTTTTTTGCTTCTGTGCATCTCCTAGACGAGAGGAGAGAGTTTGCATTTGTATAGAGCTTTGTGGTAGCGTCGAGTTCATTGACAAGAGTGCCAAAGGCAGGCAAGCAAGCAGCGATTATTCTTATTAAGGCTCAATGACAGACCAGGTGAGGCAAGAGAACGTGATTGCTTTATGTGCTATCAATATTTGCCTGTTAATTGTCTTGGGAAGAGTAGCTGCTCGAGAATTGACAATCCGATTGATAGAGGGCGCGAATTTAAAAAGATAATAGAGATGCACAATCGATGTAACAACACAGCTACAAGGTATTATCAGCTTTATTTGTTCCGTCACGGCGATTATTGATCCTACAAGATTCCGAGAGCAATGATCTTAGAAACCATGAACTTGGTCCTTCGACTCGTTTGTAGATTTCTAATCACAGACAGTGGTAGTATTTGTGTAACAAGATCTAAGATTATACATATATAAAGTACTAGATGAAATTGACTAGATCGGGTAGTCAATTTTCTTTTGCTTCTTAATTTTCTAGGAGTAGGAGAATACCTTCGCATTATATCTGTACTAGTCTTGCTTTAACTAATGAAAAGATACGACCTAACTTAAAAAGAGCTAGTCATCTCAAAAGCAATGCTGAATGCGATCACAAATTCACAATGTTCTTGGCAGTATGAAAAGCTGCAGAGACGAAGATACGTCGGTAGAACAAGAGGAGGTTGGTTCTGATCAGAGTGAAACTAGTGGCTCAAGGCATTTGTCCCGCAAAACACTATCTTAAGATACGAAGGTCCTGCCATAGATAACAGAGAACGGGAATTGGCCAGTTCTAACCTTCTCGAATCTTTCTCCAACGTCATGAACGATTATATCTTTGAGATTGGCCATCCGTAGCCACTTGATATCGCGCCGTGTATTTCCATGTTCATGCTATATGATCCAAGTGAGATAATCTGAACGGTATTTAAAGCGAGGAAGCCTCATGTTCTAATCGTGCATTAAGACCTTGCCTCAACGGCAAATGTAAAGTAGTCATCAAGATCAAGCAGACTGCCCTTAAGATTCTTTCGGGAGTGGAGGTGCAAAGCCACCGCTATTCCTGCTAGCACAAGAAAGACAGCACATTGCTGCGAGGGGGTTGGAATACATGGCTGGAAAGAACGGTGATAAGTTGTGTGGCCCGTGCATAGGCTAAGTTTAAGCGAAGGCTTTCAGGGGCGAGAGGGGTATTATGGGGCATTTAGGCCTAATTGAATCACAGCCATACCAAACAATGAGCAGGAAATTCACGATTAGCAAAATATTTTATAAATGGAAATTATAAAAGGTTATCACTTGAGAATGCAAGGGAAAATTTTCATTGAGGTTTACTAAGGAAAGAAAAAGGCCTGCTGCAGTTACATCAAAGGTCGTTAGGTGTTCGTCATTTTAAATCATGAAGGCAAAAGAGAGAAGCTCAAAGGAAAGGAAACAATTTGTTGCACCGAAATTCCAAACTTCCACAGACAAAAGAAAATAGAGTGCCAAAGGAAATTGGTTGTAAAGTAACCATGTCTTCTGCACTATTCAAACCTCAGGCAACCACAAGTACCTTCTCTTGCTGATTGAGTCCGACCGAAGTTAGAGTTCCTTCCATCACAACACCGATCTAAACATGTTTCCTTTGCCGTACAGCTTCCAATTTTTTTACTGGCCCATAATCCCCTTTAAAAGAACATCCTATGTCCTTGTCGCTGATGGTCACGGAGCTTGTCAGTACGGTAAAACGTCCTGGGACATCCACGAACAGGGCATGGATGCTGATGAACACCGTGCTTTCTCCTGTGGCGAGCCAGGTCAGTGGGGCGACCAAATGTTCGTCCACATCCAGGATAGTTGCAGGTATTTGGGTTGGTGTTGACATTAGCGTTAGCAGCAGCGACTACACCGGGGAAAGGAGTAGGCAATTCTGGGGCACTTGGCATGTAGGTAGTATGGGGTAAGAGTAGTGAATCGAAGCTGTTTATGTCCGCTTGAGGTCCAATAGCTGTATCATTAGACAACTGATTAAATGAATTGAAGCTGTTCGTGTCCACTTGAGGCCAGATAGCTGTATCATTGGACCACCAATGAAGTGAACTGAAGCTGGTGGTGTCAATCGGTGCTATTTCGAGATTGGCGGCGTCAAAGTCCATGGGAGCATTGAAATCAGCCAAATGATAGGCTTGGCCAGACTGACCGTTTGTATTGGCGAAATGATCCACGTGATAGCTAACCGAGTCCAATGTAGGAACAAAGGGCTGGCCGACGCTTGGCGTCACAGGATTGGGATTTTGGAAAAACCCCTGTGAAGCAGATTCGGTCGCATACCCAACCGTGTCAGTTGCCTGTTTGGCAGAAGCATTGTGGCCGGAGTTTGGGACGAAAGAGTTGGTAGCGGCGGAGCTTGAATCTGGTGGTTGCCAAGAGTTCGAGGGGCTAAAAGTCAAGGCGACTGGAGAGCTCCGCCCAACAACTTCTTGCTGCTTTGGGCTTTTGGGAGGCTCTGTGATGGTGGTGAAGGTGAAGATGAATGTTCTAAAGAGGCATACTCGCGTTAGCACTAAAAAAAAAGCAAACCCACCCAGCATCGGCATCGTTGTGGCCGTCTGTTGGCATGTTGAAGATTAAGTCGCAGGCTTCGGTAGTCGGGACGAATAAGAACCAAGGGCGCAGAGTAAAGGGCGCAGAGTAAAGGGCGCAGAGGGCGACCAATCAGATAATGTGGATGAATTGCGAGTGCGGGTGACGTTCGGTCAGTGGTGGTCGGAACACAGGTTTGAAGGGAAATCTGGAGGGAATTCAAGGGACGGGGCAGGAGGTTCTTATATGTCTATGGGAGAGTGTGTTGGGGGCCTTGGTGCAACATTCCTTGGGTCTCAGTCTCATGCATTAGCTGAGTCTCTCTACGGAGTACACAGACAGGGGTAACATGCTCTCGTACTGTCTACTACTGTACTGTACTGTAAATGTACTGTACAAGGCTGCGGTTTGGCACACCACCACCCACCCCACAATCAGTCACCTCTTTCTTTCAAACTTTTGGTCTGGAGCTAGTCTACTGTAACCTCACTCATCGTCAATATCATCCGTACTATCATTATCGCACTATCCAAATACTTGATGTCAATTTAATGTAACAGGATGTCGAGTTCTCAGAATCACAGCCGAATCAGAGGGTTGATTCAATGCGAATCATGCCCTAAATCTTTTGCTGTACGCGGACAGTATAAGTATTACCCTCTTCCGTTCTCAGTCCGTAGGCTAGGCTGATAACTTCTTGTCAGTCGCCATCGGAAAACCCACACAAAGCCATATCTCTGTGGCCACTGCTCCGTAGGGTTCGCTCTAAAGTCCGACCTTGACCGACACAGATCTAAGCACGGCGGACGGGTCGACTCGAAGTTCTACTGTAAATGGCCCGACTGCAAGTTCAAAGGCGCCTCGCGACGGGACAATCTTCTGAGGCATATCCGCAATGCGCATGGAGGAGAACCTACCATGAATCAACACGATTTGCAAGATGAGGTTCAGGTGGTCTATGCGGAGAGTCTGAAATACCAAAAGGTTTCAACAAAGCAACTGAACTTTATGAAAGCTGTGCAGAGCGGTAACGTCTCAATGGTAAACCTACTGTTGCAGAACGGGGCAGACATTGCAGAGAAAAATGACACAGAGAAGACATCATTACATATCGCTACGCTAGACGGGAACTTAAAGATGGTACAGGTCTTGTTAGATATGGGCATTGATATTGAGGCTAAGGATGACCGTGGCATGACGGCTCTTTGCTATGCCATTGAAAAAGAGAATGACGCCATTGTAAGGGTGCTGCTACAACAAGGTGCTGGTTCTAGCATTGTACAGCAGCATCGGGATGGCAGTACGGCGCTGCATCACATTTGTGGTTCTGGGAGTGAAAGCATGGTACGCGTAGTATTGGACAAGCTAGTGGAGCTTCATTTAAATGTGAATACACCAGACAACAAATCTAAGACTGCACTATATGAGGCTGCACTGAGCGGGCACAGTGCAGTTACCAAGATGCTACTTGCTGCCGGTGCTGATGTTACTGGAATTTGCCATCCATCATCCGATGATACTACACATCCGAGAGCTACGGCACTACAAGCAGCTGCGAGGCTGGGTCATGAAACAGTAATTGATACAATATTATCCACTGGCTATAAACCCACAGATGTGGAGCTTGTCCAAGCTATAAAAAGTGGACATGAAAATATTGTTAGAAAGCTCCTAGATGCTGATGCTAATATAAATGCCAATACAAATATCACTGTTGAATATACGAGATGTTTCAGTGGATTACAAGTAGCTGCTGCAAGTGGCCATAAAGAAATCGTTGAAATGCTATTAGCTGCAGGCGCCAATGTTAATACTGCTGTTGCTTTATATAATGGCAAAACAGCACTTCAAGCGGCTGCTGAAGGGGGCCATAAAGAAATAGTAGAAATACTATTATCTGCTGGTGCCGATATTAATGTTGGTGCTGTTGTTGAATCTGCTAGCATGACAGCACTTCAAGCGGCTGCTCAAAAGGGCTATAAAGATATAGTCGAAATACTCTTGTCTGCTGGTGCCGATATTAATACTGCTGTTGCTAAACATTATGGCAGGACAGCACTTCAAGCGGCTGCTGAAGGGGGCCATAAAACAATAGTAGAAATGCTTTTATCTGCTGGTGCCGATGTTAATGCTGCTGTTGCTAAACATTATGGCAGGACAGCACTTCAAGCGGCTGCTGAAGGGGGCCATAAAGATATAGTAGAAATACTCTTATCTGCTGGTGCTGATATTAATGATGCTGCTATTTTATATAACGGCAGAACAGCACTTCAAGCGGCTGCTGAAAGGGGCCATAAAGATATAGTAGAACTACTATTATCTGTAGGTGCCGATGTTAATGCTGCTGCTGCTATTTCATATAACGGCAGAACAGCACTTCAAGCGGCTGCTGAAAGGGGCCATAAAGATATAGTAGAAATACTCTTATCTGCTGGTGCCGATATTAATGCTGCTGCTATTTCATATAACGGCAGAACAGCACTTCAAGCGGCTGCTGAAAGGGGCCATAAAGATATAGTAGAAATGCTCTTATCTGCTGATGCCGATGTTAATGCTTCTGCTGCTTTAGATAACGGCAGCACATCACTTCAAGCGGCTGCTGAAGGGGGCCATAAAGATATAGTAGAAATACTATTATCTGCTGGTGCCGATGTTAATGCTTCTGCTGCTTCAGATAATGGCAGCACATCACTTCAAGCGGCTGCTGAAGGGGGCCATAAAGATATAGTAGAACTACTATTATCTGTAGGTGCCGATGTTAATGCTGCTGCTGCTACTGCTTCATTTAACGGCGCGACAGCACTTCAAGCGGCTGCTGAAGGGGGCTATAAAGATATAGTTGAAATACTCTTATCTGCTGGTGCTGATGTTAATTCTGCTGCTTCATATCATGGCAAGACAGCACTTCAAGCGGCTACTCGGAATGGCCATAAAGAAATTGCAGATTTTCTAGTACGTGCTGGGGCAGTCAAATGAATGCGAGTGTTCTTTTTGGAGTCTACAAACACGATCACTACGTCAAGCGGACATTGTATATACTTAATGATTACGACGAGAAAGGGTGCGGGAGATATAAGAGAGAGGGGGAAATTGAAATACATTGTTCACTTGCACATTTCAAAAATGTTATTTAGGATCATGAGTTCATGGGTGGGGGTGATCAGTTGGCTACATTGGTCGTGAACTTGACTGTGACAATCTTATCCCTCCCCCAGAGTTTATTCTTAATGGTAAAGTCAAAATGAGGCAATAGCGGAAAGGCATAGGAGCGTAAATCCCAAAGAACTGTTTCTGTTTTGATGGAAAGTTTGGAGATCCCATCCACGTCATGCCAGCTTTGAGAATGTGGTGCGGTAAAATCAATCACTTCCTTCACAGCATTTTTATATCTACGACCTCTACACTCAATATCAGCACCGGAAATCTAATTCACACACAGATATGCATTATGCTCTATAATCGTTTCGAAAAGATCCTTCAAACCATGATCTTCCTTCCCATGCACCTTTGTGGGAAAATGAAAAAAAGGAGTTGGGTACATGAGAAAGAGTTGCATATTGAGTGCGTTCTTCCAAAGATTTCAGCTTGGTGCTTTCTACGCGCATGGGCGTGAGTTATGGGTATGAGAAGACGTTTACTGAGACCAGTGCGTGTGCGTGTGCTCAATCGCCGAGTTTCACCATCATATGAGCTAGCTGATGAAGTAATGAATATTGGGGGAAGGCTAATGGGGAAGAAACTTGGAAGAGCTCTGGAAGTGAGATATGCAGAGGTATACTGAATGTAACATGTGAGGCGAACTAGGAACGTGGGTGTTAAAGATGGAAATTGTGCTCGACGATCATATACAACTGCTTTTTGGCTGGGTTTGGAAATAGTGCATAAAAGAGAATTTATTGCCATTTTACTTAATAATCACGTTTTCTATTGATACCATAGATCAAAAGAGCACGCTCTTCGGGGTGGTGTTTCACGTAAGGCTATAACGGAGGTTCAGAATGTGTTCAGCAGCGGTCTTGCTTAGGAGCGAGAGCGGATGATGCTCCTCAGGCACGCAATTCATAATTCAGCTGGAGAAAACGGTAGATCACAAAATTATTAGGTTTGGATAGAGATGCTGGCAACGCGGTAAATGCTGTCAGGGATATGAAATCAGTAGATTTCGCCAGTTGCATTGATGGCGGTGGTATAGAGACATAATTGGCAACAACAACCGAATCATTCTTACTAACGGAAAAGCCACAATGGATTAGTTGAGTGTATAGGTACATAAAACAAATTGCCATTGTCAAGCCTCCTCAGGTGGATCTGTAAACTGGTCTCGCTGCGTGATATGAGAACAACAATATTCTGGCAGAGATGCAGATATTTGAAGCAAAAAGTGAACGCAAGGGCTATCAAAATGGGTTTAGAAATGCTGCTTTACTACATATGTAAGAGAAAAGGGGTGATTCTAGAATAACCTAGTAATTAAATCCAAGCAGTCCACCGCAAGACCAGCTGGAGCAAGAGCATATCCGCTCCGTAGCATGAGAGATTCAAAATATTGAAGAGTTGAAGTGTCCCCACCTACGCCTATTGTGGAACTTGAAAACTTGAATAGATAACTGTGCTAGACATATTCATGAGTCGGCTTTTATACTACCTCTATTGAAGTGTTGTAGATGTTTGATGTTTGATGTTTGCATAGCTGGCGGCCTTGGCATTGAATGCCACACTGGTTGATGTGGAAATGTCTAAACAAACCAGTCTGATGGCGAATTGATCATCGTGAAAGCGGTCGTTCATGATGTGATGTGTTTGAAGGAGGCACAATGACTACCTGCTTGATGCCAAGATCACAGAGAAATGGTAGGCGGGGTGTTTTGGCCGGAGGGAACTAGACCACGCAGAATCTTTCGGAAAGAAAAAAGGAGTAGAAGAAACACGTTAAAAACCTGTGGAGATCAAGGAAAGTAGATTTTCCAAGTCACCAGCGAGTTTCGGTCCATTTTTGAATGTTAACAATGTTGGAATCTTGGTGGGTGTTTAGAAAAAGTCAGATCTATCCTTACCGTCCACACCACATAACCTAAAATCGAATCGAATCAAATCATGAGCTGTACTAAGGAAGCAAGCGCTACGATCTCACCCATCTTTGCCATCTCTGGTGATTTAATCAGGCATGTGAAGTGGAAATGGTAAGTAAGCGGACGTCTTAGCCTCGAGAGAGAGTATACTACTGCACTGTACTTTCGTACGACTTGTGGATTTCTCGAATAAGCAGCATGTTAGCGGTGTGTGGGGGCAGAATGCTTGACCTGAATGAAGAACGAGCTTAATTTTCAGGATGGCCATTCCCGTGGAAGGTTCTCCGGCGGCTGAGTGGCTTGTATACGCGACGAGGAAGATTCAAAAGACTAAGACGAGGCGGCTCGTCATTCATCCAGATACGCACGCTGCTCCTTTGAACCACCACCTGCTGGCTGTCAATGTGGACCAAGGCCTTGAAGAGGGGCAGGTACTGTACAGTACATCACCCCACCATTTTACTATACACAGAGCGTGTAAATTTCAACCTTAACTGACCACTGCTCTGAGTTGGCCTGAAGTCAACTTTAACGCCCAACCAAGAATCATCGACCCTCACATCTCCAGTAAGCTGCTCTAGGCAATTTTATAGGCTCGATAGGCTGACATTATGGTTTTCGTTTCAGTACGGAGTAGCATGTTGGGTTTGGTGTAGTAGTGTGCGGTTACCCGGTGCTAGCTGCTAACTGACAGCTGCCAGCCCTCCCTGCGTTTCAACCTAAGTTTAATACTGTAGTAGAAGCCCAACACAACCTTTATCTTAATTCAGACTCGATCCCTCAGCGAAAAAGAACAAACCATGGCTGACGCCGCTGACCAATAATCAACTATTAAATTTGGAATTGGCGGCTTCGTAGCCTACCATACAATACTGAACTTCTCCACGTTCGATTGCAAGACTAGGTTAGCATTAGCCTGACATTAAGTGCACAGTACAATAAACCTACAGTATCGAGATATACAACAGTAAAGCAGAGCATATCTGCACTTGTAACCACTTTCCGTATCGAGATTTTTTACAGCATACTTGAATGTTATTATGTAAAACTATAGAAGGTCGATGAGTGATATTCATTCGTTCGTCTTTTGAGGCTTTGCTTACTATCATCCCTGCCATTGCTGTGAGGCTGGCGATACAGTAGGCTGGCGCAAGGCTCCATCCAACGTCTGCTCGCAGATAATTCAGCAAGCAACACCAAATATTCCCAGCTCAACAACTTGGTGATTGCCCGACTGCTCCCCTTTGAAACTTCAAATTTGACCAAATAATGCGTCTCCTGAAGTACAGTGATGGCGGCGAGTTCAGCCTCGATACCTTTGTTGGAGGCGACACTCCCCGGTATGCTATTCTTTCGCATAGATGGGAAGTTGAGGAATTCCTCTTCAAAGACACGATAGACGGCACGGGCAAAGAAAAGGCTGGCTATCGCAAGATACAGTTTTGCGGAGAACAAGCTAAGCGGGACGGCTTGCAATACTTTTGGGTTGATACCTGCTGTATCGACAAATCGAATAGTACCGAGCTCGCAGAAGCTATCAACTCCATGTTTCGTTGGTACCAGAATGCGGCGAAATGCTACGTCTACCTGTCAGATGTTTCCAGACCTTCCTCTGGCACCAGTGACAGTTACACCGAGCCCTGGGAATCCGAATTCCGCAAGAGCACTTGGTTCACTCGAGGCTGGACCCTTCAAGAGCTTATTGCGCCGGTGTCAGTCGGTTTCTTCTCAAAAGAAGGGGAGTTACTTGGCAACAGGAGTTCTTTAGAACGTTCCATCAGCGACATAACAGGTATTCCAGCCAAAGCCTTGAGAGGAAGCTCCTTGGCTGAGTTCAGCGTAACAGAGCGAATGTCATGGTCAGAAAAACGTGAAACGACTTGCAAAGAAGATAGAGCATACTCTCTGCTAGGTATTTTCAATGTTAACATGCCCCTCATCTACGGTGAAGGGAGAGAGAGGGCACTAAAGCGACTTAAAGAAGAAATTGATAAGGCTTCAAAGGGCAAGTTTTGATTTTTCCCTTTCTAATCATCCAGAGTGAATTCTCATCTAGTTTTTGATTAGTTGCTGATGGTATTAGGAATTGCACGCGAGGACTTCTTAGTTCCATTCAGTCTTCATGGTGTTTCCGATGTCGAATGCTTTGTAGCAAGAGAAACAGAGCTCGCGGAGATACGCAGGACACTTAGCGGCGATGGCTCCCGTCGAACAGTTGTTCTTCATGGTCTAGGCGGAATTGGCAAGACACAGCTTAGCATTGCATATACAAAGCGGCACAAGGACGACTACTCGGCAATATTCTGGCTGAACATTAACGATATAGATTCTTTAAAGCAAAGCTTTGCTAAGGTGGCTAGGCAAATACTACGAGTCCACCCTTCGGCCAGCGATTTAAGTAATGTTGATATAAGTACAAAACCAGACGAGGTGGTAGATGCTGTCAAGGCATGGCTGAGTCAGCCTAACAATACACGATGGTTGTTAATATACGACAACTACGACAATCCTAAAATACGAGGAAACACAGACCCCGCGGCGGTGAATATCCGGGATTTCCTACCTGAGTCATATCAAGGCTCAGTCATCATTACAACGCGGGTTGCAAGAATTGGACTTGGTCATCCTATACACATTCGTAAGCTAGGAGAAGTGCGTGAGAGTCTTGAAATTCTGTCAAATACGTCAAAACGACAAGGGCTAGTTGATGGTAAGAGCCCTTAGCATATTTGTACGTCTTGACATATGTATACGCTAACTTCAAATCCAACAACAGATCCCGACGCTTTGGAGCTTGCCAAGGAATTAGACGGACTTCCCCTTGCATTAGCTACTGCTGGATCATATCTCGACCAAGTACCAGCAGTAAGAGTTTCTGATTATCTTCGCCTATATAAGGAGTCATGGCTGCAACTCCTCGAGTCTAGTCCTGAAGTCAGCTCTTATGAAGACCGCATGCTCTACTCTACGTGGCAGCTTTCATATGATCATGTCAAACGACAAAATGAGCTCTCAGCTAAACTACTTTGCTTCTGGGCATACTTTGACAGTCAAGATCTTTGGTTAGAGCTTCTTCTGCACGTAGATTCAGACTCTCCAGACTGGCTACATCAACTCACCAAAGATGAAATAAGCTTTCATGAGGCAATACGGGTACTGGTCAATCATGGGCTTGTGGAGGCCCACACGTCTCCCCTGAAATTGATCGAATCACAAGGATATAGCATGCATTTATGCGTTCACTCGTGGACAATCCATATTCTCAATAAACCGTGGAACTATAATCTAGCTACTTTAGCTGTGGGATTTGTTGCATCACATATACATCGCATCAATGGGGCGTGGGTGACAGAGCAGCGGATTATCCAGCATGCAACAAGATGTTCATATATGTTGTTGAAGAGTTTAGCAATTGTAGTAGAAGATAATACAAATGCGTGGGCATGTTACAACCTGGGTGTTCTTTTTGATAACCAAGGCAAGTTACTTGAGGCCGAGCACATGTATCAGCGGACGTTACAAGGCTATGAGAAGGCATATGGTCCTGATCATATTGAAACGCTAGATACACTTAATAACCTTGGGATTCTTTATAAAGATCAGGGCAAGCTAGTTCTGGCCGAGCAGATATATCAGCGGGCGTTACAAGGCTATGAGAAGGCATACGGTCCTGATCATATAAACACGCTAGATACAATTAATAACCTTGGAGTTCTTTATGATAGCCAGGGCAAGTTACTTGAGGCCGAGCAAATGTATCAGCGGGCGTTACAAGGTTATAAGAAGGCATACGGTCCTGATCACATAGAAACGCTAGATACACTTAATAACCTTGGAGTTCTTTATGATAGCCAGGGCAAGTTACTTGAGGCCGAGCACATGTATCAGCGGGCGTTACAAGGCTATGAGAAGGCATATGGTCCTGATTATACAAATGCGCTAAATACAATTAATAACCTTGGAGTTCTTTATGATAGCCAGGGCAAGTTATTTGAGGCCGAGCACATGTATCAGCGGGCGTTACAAGGCTATGAGAAAGCATACGGTCCTGATCATACAAACACGCTAAATACAATTAATAACCTTGGAGTTCTTTATGGTAGCCAGGGCAAGTTACTTGAGGCCGAGCACATGTATCAGCGGGTACTCCAAGGCTATGAGAGCGCTGTGGGTATTGAGGATGTTGCAACTTTTCCCCAGGCGGTAAACACGATGTTTAATCTTGGCCTTCTCTTTCAAAACCAAGGGGATTTGGAAAAAGCTAAGATATACATTTCAAAGGCACTATTTGGGTGTGAGAAAATTTACGGGCCTGATCATTCCGAGTCACAAGAGGTGCGGGATATACTTCGCGATCTGGATAGCCAAACAGAGAGACAAGCCCGAGGAAAGGTAGACATGCTTTTGAGTAGTCTCTAAGAAGGCTTGTCACTTTTGGAGGTTGAAGAAGCTCGTTATGATTGAAATGCTACCGATCGTCTCGAATAAGGTTCTGGAATGAAATTGAAGCGTGGTCTTGCGAACTCAAGATGAATTATTCCTTCAGTCAAACGGTAGTCAGTTAAGCTCTGATCCTCTAGTAATTATTCGAATGCTAACTTGAGCTTTAGAACGTGTGGAAAAGAGGGTTTTGGACAGAAAAGGGAACTAATACCTCAGTACCATCCAGGACTTATATGCAATCCTTCACAACTAGGCTGACTATTCGGAAATGTGCTGGACGCTTGTTATAGAAGATCCTGGGCGACTTTTTGTAAGCATGTGCAAGTTAAAGAATCCGCGTTGGAGTATAGCTCCGTAGGATTAGAGATATTGGATAAACACAACGGAATGCAAGCCTCGGATCAATGCAGATTCCGAGATATTCGGATTCAATGCACTGGTTATGAACTAGGCGACTTTTTTCAGAAAGCGAGAAAGTCTAGGAAGCCGGAATAAATGGGGTGAGATATGAGCTGAATCAATCCAAACTTTAGGACGCAATGTTCTGAAACAGATTCAGACCATAAGACAGTGGAAGTTTCCCATTTAGCCGAATCCGAGTTAGGGAGGGTGTGGCTTCTCACTCATTTGAGCGATTTCGTGTTTCGCTTGCAAGCGGTTGTTTCTTTGGCAACCCTAGTTATGCAGGTTTTCGTATTTGTAGGAAAAGAATTATTTCAATTCCATGGTTCTTACGAGTTCTCTTCTCTCAAAGTCATGTCACGAAAACCGTCGCCCAGCGTGATGCTACGTTACAGTACGCGTGTTCAAAAACATATTATCTAAATCCATGAATAGAATGATGTTTCTGGAACCCACCATACCGAAAGAGAAAAAAGGTTAGAAATTGTGACTTAAGGCGCAGTAGTGTAAAAGCAAGAATTGGCGACATTGAGTCGCGTCTTCAACTTTTCAGGAACAAGATCTACACCAGTATCATCAAGTCGATCGTGTCCGGCTCCGAAGGCTGCAACTTATTTTCGTAGCCCATGTCAAGTATTCGAAATATTTCCATAGAATAACGTTTGTGAGATCATAAGTGCTTTCTTGCTGTAGGGTTAAATCACAAAGCTTGGTTAGACCACGTTAGACCTTTCATCCCTTTTACTCAGCGAGCTATACGGTTGAGCTTTACTATGACCCTGCTTACCATGACTCTTATTAAACGGTAGGCTCTGTCACCACTTGAACGGAATACGTTGTGAGTTTGGTTTGGATTGAGATATTCAACTGAGGTAAGCAGCCTTTCTCTGAGTAAATTCTAGTTGAAGCCCAATCTTCGTCACGCCGGACTAAAAGATGTATGTAGTTTTACTTTTTGTAATGTACAGTCCAGTACAGCATATCCAGGCATTTTCTTTTGGTACAATGGTACTAGCCATCCAAAAAGAACGGAAGGTCGATGAATGATCAGTCAAGATCATTTCCCGTAGTTGTTATCTTTCCACCCCAACACCTGACTTCTTTCCCAATCCGCTGGCATATCAGATGTCCCATTCTTGTTCGAATTCACGGTGATGTGAGTCTCCTTCAAGATATGTTTCTGGCTGTCTCCATCTCCATCGCCATCCTTTCCTTCCTCCAGCTGTTGGAATGTATCCAACGCCACATCTGACCTCAACACTCTGCGTTTACTCCTTGATTGGTTGAAGTTGCTGGGTGTATTTGCTCCGCTTGAATCGTTGTTCGAGGAACCGCCGTTGAAAAAGGGGAGGGAGAGGAGTGGGCGAAGTGCTGGGAGCGAACCGGCGAAAATTCCAATGCCCTCTTCGATTATAGACCAGAGGCCGATTTTCCCGGTGCTGTACATGAACTCGGTGGGATCGCTGTAAAGACTTAGGAACTTTAGTCGCACAATAGTAGCACAGCTGGCACTGTATGCATTGTTAGCGTTCTGTACAACACTCTCAATTGAGCAGATGGCTACTTACAAAGCAGCTAGCCCAAGAATCATAGCCACTGAAATCTTGACTTTACGCTTCATCTGAACATTCCACAACAACGCAGCAGGTAAAATTGCCAATGACCAATCGGTGGCAATCTCGATAGCGGAGAAGAAAAAGCTGACGTCGCTGTTGAGCTTGAGGTTGCATGTTCCTTTGCTTGCACCCCATAGGGTGTTGATCGGATGACAGATGTTGGCGATACCAATGATGAAAATCACAGCGGACAGGATGGTGGCCATCATGATGACCCAGATGGAGTATACAAAGCGTCGACGGGTGTCGGCAATACGGAGAAGAGTGACGGCGATGCTACATCTGAAGAATGGCGAATCAGTACACTTTCGTCGGGGAAACATGCTAACAGCTGAACCCATAACCCACAAGCTGTGCGTTTGCTTCTGAGACATCGAAAGGTACAATATGCCTCTTTTACGCCTCGTATCTTAGTAGCAAACGGAGCTCGAGTTCATAGAATCAGGGCATCTCTAATAATCCGTGTCCACTTACTTTATGGTGGCAGCGCCGGCAGAGTAGAAGAACTCAGCGATGAAGAAAAGCTGTTAAGACATTCGTCAGTTCTGAACCTTGATTATGAGGAGGGTGAGGGGGCGTACCTTGATTCCCTTCACATTGTCGGCTGGGTTTATAGTTGCAGTGAACTGCCCTGATCCATAGAAGGAACAGACTATACACAGGGAGGCTGTAACTGTGAAGAGGACCTATGAATCTTTAGTATTGCAGGTGCAGATGTTGGATCTGGCAAGGGAAGAAATTGAAAGTGTGTTGTAAACGTACGAGGCCTATGAACATCAACCAGTCGTCGGTTCCAAAGGCTTTCCTCCATATCCGGACTCCAGCTCGCGCAATGCATGTCAACCAAACGAGAACCAGCAGCACGATCGACGTGTAAAGAAGAGGGACACCGTCCCCTCCTGGACTACCCATAATGAGAATAATACAAATAAAAGACTGGTCGACACAGACACTGTTGAGTCTTTGGGAAATAACGGTACACCAGGTCGAAGAAGATAATGACGAGGGAAGAAAATGGCTTCTGCTCCTAGAACTATATACCCAAAAGGATTGCGTGGGGAATTCCAGGAAAAACTCCAAGGTGTACAAGATTCGTCAATCAAATTATCATCACTCTCTCGTAAGCCAAGACTAAAGTTAGCGTGAGTGAGATCCCATACGTTGTAAGTATAGGAGAAGTTGCCGGGAAGAGAATCGAACGGCTTTGCAGATCTCCCATACTTTGAAAGCTCAAACCTTCCCATGCGCCCTCTCTGTCTGAAAGTGGAGACGTAATTAACGATCTTAGTGTTTTTCTCCACATGCTGAGGTCTGCATTTCTTCCCCACTTGAATAATATCCCGCCAGCTGTGTTGGTTTAGGAGAAGTATATTGAGCACTTCCTTGATAATATTCTTTATTCCTGCTCACGAATTAGTTATGCGACTATTGTTACAAACAAGCGGCACCTTAAAAATAGACGTCTACATCACAAATGCAACTTTCCATCCTGATATATTACTTTTTGCGCGTCCATCGGCCGATGATACCTTGAAGGGGCGGAGGTAGATATCTGCTTTGGATCTAGGTAGTGGCCCAGCAAGCGGGAGTTAGGGGTTAAGCGAGGTACAGGCATCAACAAAGCCAATCATACGATAGCAAAAAGACAGCAGTTTTTTAATTTATGGCCTTCAACGTATGGCATTCGTGTACACCATACAGGCTCAACCCCAGCCGCTCTATGGTATGCTGTAGGGGAACAAGTACCGAGTTGGTGAAGGAAGACCAGATATTACGACATTTTCTTACCGAATAACTTCTATACAAGGTTGAATCCATTCCCGGTACTTGGGTATGTTTACTTTGTAGTTTTATTATTTAGTTTTTCCTCAGAAGCGCAGGAGGCGTTCCAACTGACATTTGCTACAACATGGCACCTGGCCCTTCTCGACTTCAAAGCTAGGAAACAATTTACGCATTGCAAGATCCATGCCCTAACCTACAGGTACGAGAAGATCGATGGAGAAAAATTCCTCTTCAAGGTAGTCAACTGGTGAGGCACACGAAGACCCCCCTTTCTCAAACAGCTGAGAGGTCTGGAGCTACCCATCGAGCCGTCGAAAGTGGGAACAGTGCCTATTGGCCCTGAAGAAAACACATATTTCCCCCCCTGCCTGTTGGTGTGGAGATGGGTAGACATCGAGCCACTCCCGATTCCCAGGCTGGTCCAGCATCCACCTAAGGACCGATGTCCCGCACGCGGGAGGGACCGTATCGACACACCGATACACCGCTGTTAGTAACATTTTTCATCACCAGTTTCAACCCACTCCATAAATCCGCCAATCTGTATACATTCCTGGTTAGTACTTGAGTTGAATATCGAGCAAGCATTCATTACCTGGGTTTCCATGTGCGAGTTGTTTGTTGATCCCTTCCTTTTATATTTGTATCCGAATCTTAAAGTGTCTTGAATCCCTAGACATTCTGCATCCTATCTTCCCATCAATCAATCAAACATGACAGAATTTACTATTAATGACGAGGAATTAACCGCCTTGAAAGGCAAGGTTGTGATTGTCACGGGTACGTAATCCATCAGCACCAAGATATTCATAATTAGAGTTTGACTTAGACCGCGAATATACAGCAAGCATACTGATCCAATGAACAGGCGTTTCATCAGGCATAGGACTCACAACAGTCGAATTCCTCCTTTCCCTTGGAGCATCTGTTGTTGGTGCCGACATCAACATTCCAGCATCCCCACCAGCGTCTGCCGATTTCCTTTTCGTACAAACCAACGTGGGCAAATGGTCGGAGTTGAGTGCTTTGTTCAAGAAGGCAAAGGCACAACACGGCCATATTGATTATGTTTTCGCAAATGCAGGCGTTGGACCCCGAGCCAATTACCTGGTGCTCGAAAGTGATGCTGATGGGGAGCTTATGGAGCCCAGCACCGAGACCTTAGATATCAATCTAAAGAGTGTGCTGAATACTGCCGTCCTGGCT
>Ga0247734_1001049_pt1 | contig 21993 bp, 21 predicted proteins | sample UWRJL103311B2_FD_180933 | JGI IMG/M metagenome (GOLD analysis project Ga0247734, IMG submission 180933) | Plant litter microbial communities from Arlington Agricultural Research Station in Wisconsin, United States - UWRJ-L103-311B-2 | ecosystem: Environmental > Terrestrial > Plant litter >... | reverse complement strand
CACGACGACTCGGAGGCTCCCGCTTGCGATTTGTCCCTCTGCGGTTCCTGGTGATCCCGCCACAGCCGGCGGCTTTACCCTTGTACCTTGCCATCTCTTCGCGCATGATCTTGTCCACTCTGTCATCGTCCATGAGGTCCACAACCTCTGGTGCAGCTGCGTTCCGCGGCGGAGGTCTAAATACCGTTTGCGATGTCTGTGTTACAGTCTCGAGGGATATGCACAAAGGACGAGCAGGGTCGGCATATGGGTCGTACGCCGGAGAGATGAGCGGTTCCAGCGAATTCTTGGATGGAAACAAGCTTCCCGCGCCCTTGAAAGGAAAAGCGCCTTCGGCTTTCTTGAAGTTCGAGGCCTTGATGGAAATCTTTGGTCCAAGCGCAGGCTGGGGCATTTTCCTATGCTTCGACACAGTCTGGATAACTGCCCGCTTGATTCTACTGAACAGACTGGGTTGATTGGTAGGCTTGGCAGCTTTATGAGCAGGGCTCGTTTGCGTAGAGACTGCAGCATCAGAGAACTCATAGCGAGTGCGGTCAAGCTGGGGTTCGTGGTGCATTTTACAGGAATGGCCGTCATGACCTCCAGACTGCGCGACCACCAGTCCTTGGCTACACTCTGTAAATTTTGCTTTTCTGTTTCTGCCAAGCTTGCTCATGGTTGCGTGGTGTGAAAGTGTCATAGTTTTTGTGTTGTTTTGATTGTGTTGTGGTACAAGATGTAGAAGCACGGTGCGGCGAATACTAAAAGATCATGAGAAAAACGAACACAACATATTTGGGTGCGCGATAACGTGGAGCTGCGCTTTTTTCCTCCTTTTTTCCTTTCGTACTGAGTCAATTACGATTTAACACGTCCCCGGATCTTTTTAGTCTGCGGTATCAGTATGACTTGGGTCTATATTTAGCTAGCCCAGGTTCCGTCTGATCAAAAACCGGTCCGGCCCTAGCTACCACACTTTGAAAGAACGGACGAAAATAAGACTAGATCGAGCGTCCCTGGGATATCATGTTATTTCAGGCCGGATATACTCATCGAAGGGTACCTGGAAATCGCTTTCAGTATTTTTCCAGTTGTAATGGCACTCTAGAATGTCGCTACACTTGGACAGATCCGATTTCGCTGCATGCTCAAAGTCGAACAAAGAATCCATCGGGTCCAGGGCCAGATCGGGGAATGCTCCAGCAGAGAAGTCCGCGTTATTGCTCCAGTCCGGAGAGAATGATTGTGGATCTGCTTTCTCTTCGTCAAACAAGAGGGCATCGGCAAACAAACTGGGAGTATATTCCGATATAGTCTGGTATGGTTCACTCGATAGCCAGGTCGAAGCAGGTGACAAAGAGTTCTCAAGATAGTTACCCTCTCTGCAAGCGGATATGTTAGAATGTATTCTCAAGCTATTCACAAACTGAGCGAGGACTTACAAGTTCCATCTCTGGCAAGATTCAGTAATCGATGAGGTAGCAGAAAAACTTGACGCGAGCTTCTTTGCATATTTCTCTGGAACAGTGGCATTCTCCAATATTCTTGACACATCATCGTCAAAGCCCCAACCTCCTTTCCAATCCGACATCGTCTTTCCTTCGTTGAAATGTTTGGCCAAGTGTTTGACTCGGCACGACCAAGTCTCAAAACGAGCATCGCAAAAACCACACCTTGAACAGACATCATCTCGGGATGTCTTCCACGCTCTCATCGAATCTCGAAACACACAGTTTCCATGACTTAGCTTCAAGTGCTGGCAAAGATGGTCTTTCCTTAGGAAGATGCGCTCAGAGACTGGTCTTGTGATGCATGCCGTGAAGTGGTGGGCTTGAAGATGCTCTGGCGATGGATCATCTACATTGCAAAAGGTGCAGGTGACTTTGTTGGTTTGAGGGTCCACGTCGACTCCACTGCCATGCGGCGCACAAGTCCATCTCTCCAGTGCTAGATGTTGCGATTTTTCATGTCGCTGCCAGTCGTGTTTAGTACGGAAAGTTTTGGGACAGAAGGTGCAGTAAAGCCTCCTAGATATCTCGGGCAACGTTGCCATTGCTGTCTTGCCACGTCTGCGACGTTGTTCGCATTTCATCAAAACGCTCGAGGCGTTCGAGGCGTTCGATTGCGCATACTCCACGAGAGGGATCTCAGGAATCTCCGAGCCGTAAGAGCGAATGTCCAGGCTAGAAGTAGACGAACCATGCCGGTGCGAGAACTGCCATTGGCCACCGCGACATCTAGCTCTCGGGTTTGGCAGGCAAACCGGCTTTACATGACAGAGTGATTTCTGAGCTGCGTTGACTCGGTCCAAGGACACAGCCTCGTGCTCAGGGCCCAGCCTGAGCCATCTCTCGAACGGATGTAGCACCGGCAGGTCTGGAAACTCGGCTTGCGTGTAAGGAGAATAGATAGCCTTCGGAGGAGCTGGTGGCGGCGGCCGTACTTTTCCTCGCTTTCGCGCATTTGAGAACCAGTTGGAGATCTGGCTTAAGGTGAGTCCGCTTTCTTGTTTCAGCTTGTTCTTATCCTCTTCTGTGGGGTATGGCGAATGTGCATGTGCCGTGAGCCATTGTTCCATAACGAGAACCGATGCTCTGGCTAGCCGTGTATGTGTTTTGCTGTTTTTAGAATTGGAAATGGAAATGGTTGATTTTGTCAAATGCTTTTGCGGAAATAGGTCAGAGTTCTTCACAGCAGCACTGCTATCCTGCACGTAGCCCCATAATGAGGTGTTGACTGGCTCATTGTCATCAAGAGCAGAACTGGGAAACTGGAACTGGTTGTTGCAAATATGTTCGAGGTGCATGTCCATCTCTCCACCGTTTATAGTTTTTTTGATTGTCCCTGAGGCCAAATTTCAGAGCAGTAACAAGTAAAGAATCTCAGTGACACAGCGGTCATATAGTGATACAGATGATGGACTTGAAAGTCCCTACCGGGGAGAAAATGTCTGGATGACTCAAAAGGCCAAGGAGATGGAGTAAGTGTTGCACGTGATTAGAATAGTTGACTACTGACGCCCTACCGGGGTAGATTGAAGCTTACTACATATAATATACGGGGAAGTCTCAAATCCCTTCACCAACCACCAGCAGCACCTCAGCGCTTTGTCAGCATGATTCACCGCTACCAATCTCGTTTTGCATATACAATAGTATAGACATGAAAGATTGAATGGAAGTCTGAGATTCAAATCGCGGTTACATCTCAAATCTGGCTGTTCCTATTTTAATTCACGATTAGCGCTTTTAAAGTTTCTATGCCCAGGAATCAATAATAGTGCCTTGGTTGTTACCAAAGCAACTAAACGTACAAATAAATTGCCAGTTGCTTCTTTGTTAGAACTGGCAGTGAACGCTTGGGTGTAATCAATGTTTTGACGTGCTGCTTCACTTATTGTATCTACCTTAGCAGATATAAGAGGGCAGTCTGAAGTTAATAAAGATACCACTGCGTACATTGTAGTGTACTATGTATGGTCGTTGGCTCTCGTAAACCAGGAAATCGTGCAGAACCAATTGACCGTATCTAGGTTTCTTACAACTTGGGCACGAGGAAGTTTGGGTAAAAGCACATATAATTGGGGCCAAGCCTGAGGAATAGAGCTTACTCCGTAAATCCTAGGTCAGAGTATGCCCTTGGTATTCGCGAGGAGCTGGTGTTGTTTATTGATATATCACATCGGCTGAGCATAGCAAATGCAGGGAAAGAAATATTGAAATAACGCGACCAGTAGGCTGAGGCGTACTGGATTCACATGATTTGTTGATTGCTATCAATTCAATTTCCACAGTTTATGAAGTGATAAAACAGTCGAGAGAACGCTTCCGTTCCGCTAGGGTGAAAAGCACGTGACATATATTGTGTGCTTTTCTTCTTTCGTATGCTTTTGAAATCGAACAGTTGTAATTTGTCAGTAGCGATAAAGTCCACAATCTGTTAGCCTGTGCAAACTGCGAATCATACTGCTTTCCATGTCAAGCTCGCACATGGGTGTCAGAGATAAGATCAAACGTTAAAAGGCGATTGATTAGAGGCCGAGGCTCCCAATGAGCTATCGTTCCACGTTAGCGTCACGTACGAGTTTGAGCTTCACATGGCGTCAGCCCTGCTACCTTATGCCACAGAAGTGCAGAAGTTTGCAGAGTTGGGGAGCAGGATGAGGGGTTTTCAGACCCCTTCTATCGTAGTGTAGAACAAAGGAGCTTCCCATGCAAAATGGCAGAGCTGCTGTCCCCACATGTTCTAGCTTGAGGCCGAAAAGTAGCTATGACGGCCTCACCCGCTGGGCTAGGATTTGATGGGGCTGTACTTGACTCTCAATATTGAGTATCTGGTCTCGATATACGTGATATATGGCTAGATAGACGTAGAATGAATTAAAGGTATTCGCGAATAGCTTCGAAAGAAGCTGTAGAGAGACGGGCGGGGGATATTAGTCACGAATAAGGACTAAGGAGGTTGCTCCGGCGAGCCATTGAGGGTACTTCGTAGATGCCGGCCGCATCGGTGGTGTGATTATAGTGTCAGAACCGGACGATACCAAGCCTAGGCTGATGAGGACGAGGACGAGCACAAATACATATAGAAGGAGAAATCCAGGAGGGTCAAGATGGTTCTTGCGCTGCTACAATATATATTCCAACAATAGCGGTCCTAGGCAGAAGAATAACGACAATATCCAAAACAGCGGCCGATCCCCGCGATCCCGACTATTTTTCGGTGGGTTTATCCTTTCCAAGAAAGAGCAGAGCGGGTTCCGTGGGACTGCAGAAGTCTTATTAATAATGAAACCGCCAATCCGAGGACAAGACAATAATCAAGCCAACCCAAGCAGCAAAAGCCTCTTGACAGGACTTGTTCGCCATGATTCGCGCATATGGTTGGGAGGTTTTCTATACAACGAGTTTGTCCTGGGAGTTCCTGGCCGGCAACGGTCATGGCGAATGAGCTCGGAGGTGATGGATGGTAAGTCAACTCTAGGAGAATTGGCTTTCATTTGATTTGATCGATTCGTGCATCTCGCTGCTGCTGGTCTTCCACTTCCACCTCCACCTCCACCTGCAATGCGCGACGGCGTCGGCAAACACCGCATATTCACATATCAACATATCAACAGAAATCAAGGGATCGAGGACCAACGAACAACGATACCTCGGACTAGGCTCTCTGCTGTGCTGTGCTGTGCTTTACTCGGTCCTCTTTACAGATAGAACATCTCATATATTGCCACGCCAGTCTTGGATTAAAAGCGAAGGGTAAGGTGAAGGCGACCTCGACAAAGGTATTCAGTGAGTGAGTGAGTGAGTGAGTGAGTGAATAAACGGAAGGAATTTCTGGTTGAATGATTGATGATCGATCGATCGGTTTGGTGGTAAGGCCCCCTGGAACTGAATCTGGAACTGGATCTGGATCTGGACACCAACAATAATAATAAATTCGGTTCCCACGCTCGTCTTCCTTGTATCTTCTGCAGCCGCAGTGCGCACACGCAGCAGTAGTGTCTCCCCGACGGGCATCCAAGCCATCAACCGAAACGGGAGGTATTGAGCACATTTTATTATTATTATCCTTATTATCCTTATTATAATTATTGTTGTTATAATTATTATTGAACCAGGGACTGGTCGTCGGTCGAAGGAGCTTGAGCTTGAGCTTGAGTTTGGCTGGCTGGCTGGCTGGCTGGCCTATTACCTGGTCTCCATTAGCCATCATCCATCCACCCTTCTTTTCCTTTTCTTTTTCTTTTTCTTTTCTTTTCGGTCTTGTTTCACTTATTCGCGGCTGATTCTTTGGGGTCGCTGGTTCTTTCGTTGATTTTTCTTTTTTTTTGATGCGTTTGATGACTGACGATTGACGATTGACGATTGATGTTGATTTCTCGTCTTGTGTTCTTGTCTTCTGCCCTTTTGGGCTTCCTTGCCAAGCATGGCCAAGCGCCAAGCTTTCGTTCCCTTTTCCCCCTCGCCCCCCCGAAAGCTTTTTGCAGTGCGTTTTAGCTTTTAGGGGAGCCTGAGCCGGTGGTGGTACCGCATCAACATCCATCCCTCCTCTCGTTCCCCCTTCCCTTTCCTTCCCCTTCTTTCTTTCCATTCTTTCTTTCCCTTTTGCCCTTCAATACATCCTCTCAATTATTATTATACTACTATTCACACTCCCTCACTCGCTCACCCCACCTCATACACCTCATACACCTCAACACTCCAGTACTGCAGCTGCAGGAGTGTACAGTACTTACATAATCCGTCCGGTCTGTCCTTACTACTGCTGTACCTCAACCTCGTCAATAATCCACTAAACCCACCCACCAGCCCACCAACCCACCACCAAGACGCTTATATATCCACACCCCTTTACACTTTTAACCTTTTCTCCCCAAGGAGAGTTAGTTAGTCCGGTACCTAGGCAAGGGAGAGAGAGTCCGTATAGTATACAGTACACGACAGGACTACCACCACTACTATCACCACTACTGCTACTGCTGCCACTACTACTACTGCTGCCACTACTACTACTGCTGCCACTACTACTACAGTAGTGTACACTACCGGACCGAGTCCTCAATTCAATCTCTACAGTACAGTACAGTACATACACTACACTACACTACACTGCACTACCACTAAATCTCCCGTGGATCACCACGCCCAAGGCACGCACGGCTTCTCCCCAAGCAAAAGCTGCATCATCACCATCACTATCACTACTATCACTACTATCACATTCCTCCGCGACCCAAACCAAAACTACGAAGTACTACTACTTTGACTTCCCTTGCTTGCTTTTCGCTGCCCGCCTCTCACGCCTCACGCTGCCACCACCTCCACCACCCACCACCCACCACCAACCACCAACCACCAACCAAGCTGCGAGTTGTCTCAGATCCCACCGGTTCTATCTCCAAAGAAGATAGATAGATAGATATAAAAGCTTGCCACCGTGTTATTATTCCCAACTCTGCCAGACCTGAGTGCCTGCCACCACCTGCCGAGAGCGAGCCGCACCACTTCCGATCCAATCCCGTTCGCCATGCGACGCTTGAAGCTTTGACTAGAGTAACATCGAACACCCAAATCTTCCCAGAGCTGTTTCGACCATCCAGCGTCTACTCCCCCCATCAGGACCACCCACCAGCAATGCCAGGACAATTTCCCATTCTATATTCTTCCGTCATGTTGTAGCGGGAAGCCCCCGACGCAATATTCTCTAGTGCGCTGGCTGCTATTCTGGTCGCTGTTGGAGGAGGACTGGCCGGAGCCTCACTAACCTCTCAAGGATTTTTGCATCGCAGCTGCTACCCCTTGTCCTCTCAGGCAAGGTCGTAGTCGCGCCGGCGTCAATGATCTGGTACTTGCTCTATTTCCTTCGAGGGTAAGTCTGCCTCCCAAATGTGTGTCTGCTTGACATACATACTGTGTGCTCATCCATCATACTCAACCCCGCTACAGAACTACCAAACCCCCGGTCCTCGACCCGAAGCACCCACTCCGACACTTCTTCACGAGATATGCTGGCGAAGCATCGCGCCATCCTGTAATTACCCTCCTGATATCGGTCACCGTTGCCACGATCTTGATCTATCCCTTTCCCTTTCTCTACACGAACGATTTCACCAGCGGCGCATCGAATCTTCCGCATCATGTCTGGACTTCCGCCCAACCACTTGCGGGAGCGCGGTCGGTCTCTCCAGACGTGGTGATGCGGTCCATATGGGTGCATGGTACTTAGGTTCTCCGGGCTTCATCACATATATGCTGACTACTCAATAGGTAGTTATATGAAGGCGTTGGACAAAGATGTGCTTCAAACTGCCTTGGAGTTACAAGACCGCATACTGGGCGAAACAGTAGACTTCAACCCTCGACAATTCACTCAGCCGTCAAATGCTGCCACGTCGTCTATTACCTCCCTGTCGCCACCAATGCGAGATCAATACCATGCGATCAATGGACTAAGCAACTCCTCGTGGTTTTTCCATTCGCCCCTGCAATACTGGTCATGCTCACCCCATCGCATTGCTGAGGATAAAGATATCATAGGGACCGTGAATGCCCATTCTCACCAATCCACGTCAGTCAATGTTACTTTACGCCACTCTATAGTTTTCAGCGGGAAACGTTTTGAAAACCAACGGCTTGTAGCAGCTGACGCGATTGTCATCACTCTGATTCATATGCGGGACTCGCCCGTCGGGCGCCAGTGGGAAAGGAATGCCGAAGAGCTTGCCAGGAGCAAAACGAGTAGATGGCGCATCTATCCAGCTGATGGTCGCTCTCTTGCAAACACTTTATACGAGTTTCGCTTCCAACCTCTTTCAATTCAGGACGACCTTTTTCTTGGCATAGCCTACACTCTCACCTCCATCTACTTTATATGGAGCTTGGCCAAAATGAGAGCCCTCAAATCACGTCTTGGTCTTCTGTGTGCTGTTACAAGTCAAATAGGGGTCTCGATCATGTCGAGCTTCACGATTTGTGCCGTGTTGAAGATCGATCTTTCGAAAATTCCGCGAGAAGCCTATCCGTTGGTGGTGCTTACCGTCGGGTTGGAGAACATATTTAGACTCATCAACGCCGTTATAATGACTCCACCGGGCAATTCTACAACCTCCAGAATAGCAGAAGCTTTGGGTTCAACGGCACATGTTGCACTAGCTGGTGTTGCTCAGAATTTAGCTATACTATGGATGCTATCCAAGGTCGTCTCTCCCGGTGTAAGGTCATTTTGCACATTTGCTGCAATTGCACTGTCGTTTGACCTTTTTTACCTGATGACATTCTTCGTCCCAGTATTGACCATCGACGTGCGCAGGTTAGAGCTTAGTGACTCCTTGACTCGACAATCCATACGCACTTTTCAACCATTACCTACCAAAGAATACACAAGAACTACCTGGACCGAGGCTCTGATCAAGGGTGAAGCGCCCGTATCAACCAGAATCGCCGGCACAGTTGTGATGGTGTCATTTATCCTCGCTGCCCAGTGGCATTTCTTCGACAATGAAAGTTTCTTGCAAACAGCATCTAGATTTGTACATCTGATCAAAGCAACTCCACAACCACCGCGGCACAGCGCTTCCGACCTTCTCACGGTAGATGTGCATCAAGCAAGGAGTCCAACAGCATGGCTAAAGCTACAAGATCATGAGACAGCACACGAGGTAATCAAGATAATTAAGCCTAATGCTCATAGTTATATTGCTAGAGTTTATGATCCGCTCATTTTTGTCCTCGAAGGCTCGGATCGAACACCCAACACCCATGGCATACGACCATTCTTACCCGCTGTGTACGATTTTGTGACACACCAGTCAACACCATTTCTCATTGTGATCTTCCTGGCTATTGCTGGAGTCTCGCTACTGATGAACTACCTCCTCTGGGATGAGAATTCTGAGAGTTCGACAGATGATCGTCCAGAGGATGAGCCACTCCTAGTCCTCAAAACTCTGGGAGGCGGCCACGCTCTTGATGTTGTACTCCTGGCGACATCGCCTAACGGATCGGTTGCATCTGTTGGCCTAGACCGACGAATTCGAGTTTGGGACGTCCGTGGGGGAGGATCGAGCTACATAATACATGACCCTGGAAGTAAAGTAGATCCCTTTCCGGTCTTAAAGATGTCGATTGACGCGGATACCAATTGGCTGGCCATTCTTTCCAAAGATCGGGTCTTGCTATGGAATTTCCCTGAGAGGAGGTGGGGCCCAATTATGCCTATAGCTCTGAATGGCCGTGTTCCAGCCGCGTTCTTCTTTGGGTACTCTCCAACAGAATTTATCAACCCATTGATTGTTGTCCGTCACAATGGGCTACTGACCGAAATGCACATGGAAACAAACGAAATCGTGGAGCTACAAATATGCAAAACCCCCCTTGTCTGCGTTTTACCGCACGTTGAAAAGGCAGTTTCGCAGAACATTCCTCCGCCGCCTTTCCGGATCATCACATCTTCTCGCCGCGGGTGCGTACATGTTGCAACACAGACTGAAGCAGGATGGATATCTGAGGAAGTTCCTTGCCCCACGGAGTTCAATGATCGAGAAATTGTGTCTATACTGCCGCTCCCTGATTTGTCTTCCTTCCTAGCTGTTCGAGAGCACACCGTAGAACTTATCGACATTTTCACTTATAAAGTCACACACACCTTCTCAATGAAGGCCATGGTACCTAATAGCTTGCGATGCTTCCACTCAACCCGGAGAAGACCACAGTGCGGGTCCGTAGGACTGGCTTATTTAGCACTTGCTTATACGGCTGCAGAAAAGGGACAATGCGTTCTCCAAATGTACTTACCCGAGCATGAGGGTGACACTATTTGTTTTAGAGATCCTCGGAACCCCGGGAGCAAAACCTGTTGCTTATGGAAAGAAACAGTAGAACACGTATATGAAGTTGAGGATCCTGGGCAATGGGAAGCATTGAAGATTCCATACCTTGTTGGCATTCGGAAACGCACAAGATCTGTGGAAAAGCAAGTGATTCAACCAACAGCCGGCTTACGACGAAGAGCCGGCTTCCAGCGGCGAGTTTCAGGGGAGCTTAGACGGCAACAAGAGGATGACTCTTGGGAGGTTTGGTCGCTATCTATGCATGGCGAGCAGTCAACTGTACCCTTGAACCGAAATCCTGGTTGCCTAGACTATCTCTTAATCGATAAACTAGGCCCGTGTGTGACGCTTGGAAAGCGTAGTTTAATCGTTGGGTTGGGTAATATCATAAAAGTAATCACGGTTGGCAATGAGCGATTTGATGGTGCAGACAATAACAAAGAAGACGTAGCGTTTGTCGGTATGACCGCTAGTCGGCGGAAGAAAGTTTCCTTCACAAGAAGAGCTCCTTGATTTAAAGACAATTAGCTGGTCACGGGGGGTGCATTTCCAGGGCGAAAAGGTAGGACTGATACCCATGGTATAAAATAATTGGCGTTCTGAATCATGTAACGGCGTATGGAGGATGTATATAGCACCAGGGCTGCAGGAAATTGCCCAAATTGGCGCGGAGGCTTCCGTCCCAGAAGAAGCAGCAGAAGACTGAGGTGTTATCACGACCCTGGTTATCAATATTGTGGGGAATGAATGAAACGAGGACGCCGAGAGGCGGAAATGATATACTATTGCATTAAACATACCTGATACCAGCTTCTCTAAATTCGCCAAAGTGATGATTTTTCGGTTCGAACCATAACATACTTGGATAGCTGCTGTGCATAATGTAGGTAGTCTTACTCAGGCTACTAGTTCACATTCAACAGAGCCAAATCGTAGTCCAATAACACAACATGTTGATGTTGGGCAACTTAACGCGCCCCTGCGCTGCCTCTTGCTTGCCCTGACACGAATCGGCTTCCACACCGAGCAGCCTTGCGCTTGCGCTTGCGTTGCGGGAAGGTGCAGCAGGTAGATGAATGTATGTGCAGGTGAAGTCATCCGGCCTCTGCCAAGCCTTTTTACAAGATGTGTAACGGATAAATCAACAATAGTCTTATTATCAGCGCCTCCCCTTCTCTCTCTCTACTCTACTGTCCACATACAAATATATATATATATATACATATATAAATCATATACATATATTGGTAATTGAGGCTACGCACGGGGTGCAATATTTTATGATCTTTCAAAAAAACAGCTAGGCTATAAAGCTTCTGTGGAGAAGTTCTCTGCTGCTGCTGCTGCTGGTGCTCTGGTAAAGCTCTCCTCTCCTGGGAAGGAAGAAAGACTTTTCTTGCTATTCCGCGGGTTTGGGTTTGGGTTTGAGTTGGCTATATAGGAAGTAGCTTGCTTGGAAGTAGCTTGTTTGGAAGTAGCTTGTGACGAGAGCATGTGTGACTGGTGTTGGCGTTTGGTGGTTTGGTGGTTTGGTGGACGTATGCTTTGGGGACAGGAACGATGGAGGACGGACTACTGGCAGGGCTTAGATTTTAATTGTTGTGGAAGGCATATGCTCAACTTATTGCTGTAATCTAGTAGGGTGGGTTTGATGGTGCTTTTCTACCTTGATTGCTGCTGCTGCTGCTATTGCTGCTGCTATTGCTGCTGCTATTGCTGCTATTACTTGAGTAGTAGTAGTAGTAGTAGTAGTAGTAGTAGTAGTAGTATTAATACCACTGCTGGATATCTTCAGCTATGATGAAAATATCAAGAGTCAGATTGTGGGTAGAGAAACTCACCCATTTGCCTACCATTCTTTATTCCATGTGAGACCCTTGTCTTGATATTTCACAATTCATGAGGCCATAAAAAGCTTCTTGACTCTGAGTAGTTACAAACACCCCATTCTCAGGCTGGTGATGATGGTGATCGCCAAGTTCGTACATATGGAAAGCAGCATCCAACACCACGATCCTTCTCATCTACGATGAACCAGCAACAACGGATTCCAAGTGCCTTCCCTAAACACCTAGCGGGAAATTGCCCTTTATAAGAAGTCCTCCCTTGCCCCAACTTCTTCTTCTTCTTCTTCCATCTTTCATCCATCATCACTCACACTCACATCTTCGACAACAAAACGTTCTCCCATTCATTGTTCCACTGTTTTGGACCTCGTATCCCTTGCTTTGGCTTGTTACAGTTGCACAACACTACTACTATTTGAACCCCACCAGGACCGTTAGGTATGTGTCTGTCCTTCGCCTGCTTCCAATCAATCCCGTGTCTTGCTGTCAAGCAGATGCAGATTGTGTGTCAAATCTCAGTTGGATGATTAGTATTAACTTCTTGGCCTAGATATTAATCCAAGTTCAAGTTGCTTCCCTGGGTATTATTGCACTATCATCACACGCTTCTACCCACCAAGGCACCCTACACCGCAGACATGCAGATCAAGTTCTTCGCCCTTGCAACGGTCCTTGCCACCACCTTTGCCACCTCATCGGCAACGACCCCAGAAACAACTCCATGGGGTGTTGGGGGTTTCAAGAGAGGCCAGTATACCCGCAACCTCCGTCACATAATCGAGACTGGAATGAAAAGCTGACAAGATGAATAGACTGTACCGATCCTAAGACATGTATCTATCACCTGGATATTTGGGCAGGTAAATCGCCTCAGCACTGCACCATCACAGACAAGGGAGATCCAGCTACCAGACATCCATGGTTTGGCAAGAGCTGTACAGAAGTATGTCACTTCCTTTCCACCTTCCTTTCTATTTGATCAATCCAACCCTCCACCTTTCCACCAAGCTATTGAAAGGGACAACAATGAATTAACCTATGTCTCAAACAGAAGAATGGTTTTTACCTGAGCTGGGGTTGGGATTATCCAAAGAACTTCACCGTTTTGACAGTCGACGACCAGAAAAATAAAATCAGAGCTTTCTTTGGCTATGATCGTCCAAACGATGGCTTGCCTGTTGTTACGTACGATGACAAAGTAAGCTTTGCCCAGTACTACTAAGACTTTGTTTTAGAAGTCAAGATGGTGGGATTGAGATAGGAAGGAGACCTGGGTTCTTGTTATTGTTTTTCTTACTTGTTTGGGGGGGGTCTTTGTGAGAATTGGCATTAATTACAGAGGGTTATGGTGATTCTTTCAGTATTAAGGAGAAACGGATCGTTAGCTTGGGGTTTCTTGTCTCTTTTGTCAATGGTCCAACTGAATGAAAACTTTCGATGGCTCATATTGTCACTACCTCTCATGAATCTTGATCTGAAATCACCCACTGATTGACTTCCTCTCCTCCCTTTTAGAATTTGTCATCCATCTCCCTGGATGCCAGCTTGCTAGCAACCAAATGGCGACAACCATAGGTGCAAACTCCAAACCCCCAAAATACGCCTCATGCGTACTCAAATTTCCATAGATTCCCTCGCTCGTTTCAATTAGTCTAAATAGCGTGCGCAGGAAGACTAGGATGCTCGCAACTGCCAAGATGAAGATGAATGGGCTTCTACGCTGTCGTATTTTCTCCTTCAGCACAGGATTTTGGAATATAGCACTGATAACAACACTAAGCAGTATTAAGTATATCAAAAAGGCGGCGCTTTGGATGGCGAGACCTGTAAGTAGGATGTTGTTTGCTGTTGTGGGATCTTTGCGATTCGATGCGGCTACACCTATCAGGGCAGCACCCGCTACTTGACTAGTTGGTAAATTAGTAACATAGGTAGGTAGAGCTTGTGCAAGATTCCCCCGGGAGGTCTCAGAGAACGGTAGAAGCCGGACTCACATGATGGTGGTCACCACATCGATTGTGATGAAGGTCCAGAGGATGAGCTTCTTCCCCAGCCACCAGCCTTTGCCGAGACGACGACTATGATGACGACTGGTTGCGGTTGCGGTTGCGCCGCCGCAGGCTTCGGCCCAGGCGATGAGGCGCGTCAGGCAGACGTAGATGCTCGCGGAGACCAGCACGGGCGCGGTGACGATGAGGAAGTACTGCACGACGAAGTAGCTGACGCGGTACGGGTTCCGGCGCGCGGAGAAGGAGCGGAAGATGTAGCCCACCACCTCGAGCAGGCACGAGATGGTCAGGGGGGTGAAGGACCAGAGTCGGTATCTGTGGGTGTTTTGGCAACGGGGCGAGCTTGTTAGAAGATGGACTTTTTTTGTTTTCTTTTTTGGTGTGTGGTGTGTGGTTGGATGGGGAATGGGGGATGCTAGTTTGTGCTCTTCCTCCTTTTGCTAACCCACTAGGTTTATTGAACAAGCATGGGGCAGAAAGACATGAATGAAGGAGATATGTGTAATGTGTGATGTGCGATGTGTGATAATGCTTTGACCAATGATTTTTTACTCACTTGATTAGTTGGAGGGTGTGAGCTACGAAGGCGAGAGCAAAGAAGACGATACCGAGGATGCACAGGATGAAATTTGGTGTGTAGCTAGAGAGAGGATATATATATTAGTTCTATTTGTTCTCTGGATTTTTGGAAGGATTTGGAGAATTTGGAGAACAAAGGGCGGAAAAGGGGAAGAATAAGAAAAAACTAACCCATAGATAATGATTCGAGCATCGCCGGCATCTGGATTGGGGGGAGGAAAGCTGGGGTCGATATAGCCATAATCGGCGATGGGACGGCTACTCATGTTGAGCTCGACAAACTTGATAGGAAAGGAGGGTTTATGTTGGCCTCTCACACTGGTCTAGAGCACAAAAATGATAAGACGGAGGCAGAGAAATCTCAACTCGATAGATAGATAGATAGACATCTTACGATTTAACCCATCCCGTCTATTTCTTTTTTATGGCGCCGATTGTAAGCGTCATAGCCAATTCGCGTGGCTTGATTAAAATGCTTGGCTTTCCATCCCCAAAATGAATTGAAATAGATGAGTTGATTTCCTTGACTTGACCTTCGGAATATATTTTTTGGAAGATAGGAATTAATCATGGATTAAGAGCTATAATAATGGTGATGCGCATTTTTGGTTACGTCGCTTATATACTTTTCCTTGTTCAATAAGGGGGTGTGATCGGCCCCTTCGCTAACCTTTCACTTATGCATACCCCAGGTTTGAATATCGGCTAAGGGTTACTGTACATAGGTACCTGAGCTTCTAACCTAGAAAATTTTAGATCCTTTATCCGTGCCTACTTCACTTGACTTCGACGTAACAAATGACCGGATGAGTAAGTACTTAAACATAAGAAGAATTGACCACTTATCTAAATACCTCGAAACTAAATCGTCTTCTATCACCAGATTCCCAGCGCACGTTTTGTCTACTGGCCATTCAGACTCTCTGAAATCGTGGAAGTTTACTTGAGAATTTTCTAAGTGCACCTATCTCAATGTGTTTCACTACTTGGCTTGAGATACATATTCGTTTGTACAACTTCACATATCTAGGTGATTCAATTTGCTATAAGCTAAAAATCATGCCCTGTATAACCTTCTGCTCTTTTCGTCAACTCCTCACTGTGGTGTACACCGAATGATTTTGTCACAATTGTTATCCCGGCGCATGAATCAACGAAGTGAACTAGAATAAGAAATACCTATCACTTACTTCTCTAATATTTAATTTCCTTTTCTTAAATGCTCTACAATGTCAGTGGGATCAAATCGGCCAAGTTTCTTTGACATCCTAGCATATAAATTATCAAAGCCTTGAACTCCAAACAGCAAAGCCCGAGCATTAATAAAAGTGCACCAATGCTGCTTAGTGTAACAGTATACTTCATCCTTTCAGCAGATACTAGACAGCATGCTTTCACATTCAGAATTATTACGTTCAGACCTATTTCATTTCTTTTGTATGGACAATCACAGTTTTTGGCTTCATTGTGAATTATGACCAAGTCTTAGAGACATAGAAACGTGTTTCAATCTAAATCTACAGTTTCTTTGCTACAACTCACCCATCTGGTACTATCTGAGACATTTCAAAGCAGTGGACAATGACAAGTGGAACCATAAATAATCCACATTGTGCTACTACCCATTCTTCAGAAGCACTAGATGAAATATTACTTCACACATAGCAACAAAATATTCTCGGTGAGCATGGCTATTAGATTAGTCACGTATTCGCGTAAGCTAGGGCTAGGCTGTCCCAAAAATAAAAACCCCCCTTTCATGCCTCCTTAGCAAACTTTTCCCAAAATCATTCAAACCCCAACTAGCAACGACCATCCACATTCAGAACCACACACCCAACACCACACATCACACATGTGCCGCGAAAGCCACACTTTCCACAAGCTTTGCGAGTGCGTCACCTACGAGCTACACATCTGCGAAGAACACCCCAACAAGCAAAACAAGCTTCGCTCCTACGTCCTCGCCAGACTCCCAAGCCAACACTCGCCTACCAAGTGCGCCGTCTACGAGATCGAGTACGAGAAACACGGCTCCTACTGCCGCGAAGACTGCCCACAGATCTCGCGCAAGAAGTAAACGCAAAAATGGAGATGCTCAAGGAGAAGGCTCGGAAGGCAAAGAAGTGGATGAAGCGCACCATGCGCAAATTGGCTGCATGGCCACGTATGAAAACTCCCGGAGCAGCGAGATTGAGGTCGGATGCTGGAGGAGATGATGGCGGTACCGGCTATATTTCGACTACCCTTGGAGTGTTTCTCAGTCCCGCCGATGTGGAGAGACTAGTCATACTGCAGCATGCAAACCCATCTACAAATGCACGCCAATCAACCCAGACGCAGTAGTTTGCTATTCAGCCCTATTTGTAAAGACGGTTGTCCCTCGAACTCCTGAAAAGTGCGACTCTTTCTTTCTGGTGTTTTTTCGTTGGATGAACGCTCGTGCTGAGTGTCACGATATCCCCGGTCACATTTGGATCCAGGATACATGATCGTTGCATTGAGACTAAATTCATAGATGGAGCAGTATGTGAAGGAAGGGTTTCTAGATTCTGCTTGAGGTTTCCGTCTCATGGGAATGAATTGGACTGAGAGGCAGTGGGTTTCAAACAATGTACAGCAGCTGCTTTGGGCCACTGACTCTCTTTAGCACGAGGCTAGCTCATACAGAAATGAAATCACTCACATCATAACTGGCCCATGCTATTTCTGTTCATCTTTGTTTACTTATAAGGAAGGACTTGTTGTTTGTGAGGTCCGTTGTAAGCTTCGCCTAGCCGAAAAAGGGGTTGCGGGAATTAGCCGAGCACGTGACCACATCTTTGACGTCGCTCGGGTGTGCACTGTTTTGACTTCTCTTTGTCTTGCCCCTGAAGCATGGTGTTAACATTCGAATGACACAAATGAACATATACAGATATAAAGATACAAATGGGATGACATAAGATTAAAGAATGGTAAATGCCAAACCCAAATTGTTGAAAACGAGGGTATGTTTACGGCAACGTGCCGAGGGGAAAGGAAGTTGCAAATACGATGAATTCTCACATTTATGAATCAAGAAACACTTCTTTGCACAAGCGCTATTCGCAAGATGATCTGATACAAGATCCTGAGTTTTTCACAGCATCTAGCTGGCAAAGAATGCCGCAAATTGATCCATTCAACTCCCGCCGTCTTGGGACAAATCTCTTACGCCTAGATGTGAATACTTTATGGGAGATTACTTAGGTTAGGTCGATCGGGTCTTGGTTAATGGACTGCCAACTATGCAGCCACAATCGAGCTATAGTCCCAGCTCCAAAAGCCAAGCTCCTTCATGTACGATCACGAAACTGTATATAAAGGTACGCAATACGTTTCAAGATATGTGGAATTGCTGATAAACAAAGTTAATACATAACGAGCCCCATGTAACATTTCCCTGGCGCGGCGGAGATGATGATGATGCTAAAAGTGTAGAATATTGCAAGAGAGACAGACCATGTCGCAAAACAGCTTATTAATTTGGTATTTTTGAAGTGTCGCAATTTATCTACACTCCTCTACCGATTGGCGGTACAATAACTTTCAACGATACCACCGCTTTTCAACTCCTTTTTTTCCGAAAGAGCCCGATGAACTTCCTTCTTTTGGACTTTGGTAGTGACCCTTGAGATGCGTCAGGTGTTATGACTGTGTCTTGCACCTGAGAAGTTGACGGTGCAGTTGGCCGATTGTTCTTTGCAAGCTTTTCAAGCACTTCCTCGAGGCGTTTGTCCAATAATTTCGGTTCATCAGATCCATCATCGCTTGATGATATTCTCCTTGCTTGGCGATCGCTCTCAATCATATCCGAGAGTCGTTTAGGGGTATCCACTGTTCCTCGGGACCCGTGCTCCACCAACACCATAGAAATATTTAGCAAGAATAACAGGCTGGAAATAGTATCATATGGGACTCCAAATATTACTACATCTTCCCCTCCCAAGATTAAAAATTCCCAAGCAGATGTGCCCTGCCATATCTCATCAGGATCGCAGCCCGACTCCAATAAAAACTCCACAGTGCTCAAATGTGGATCTGGTTGATCTTGGCACACGGACCAATTCCTGATTGGCAGAGCTGCATAGTGGAGAAGTGGCCGACCTAACGTGGAGGCGAGTTTGTCGAAGCTTCCTGCCAATTTCCCCTCGATGTAAGAACGCGCCCCACACTGCACAGCCAATTTGAGTATCGAACCATCTGGATCAATGAACAAAGGAGGTGATCTGCCATTGAATAGATAGTCTGAAACATCAGTACTAGTGAATTGATCTGTATATCGTGGACTGAGATGTTTTCCCCGCCAGTTGAACCCAGCCTCCAACCAGCGGTTCCAATGAATAGTCATTACTCGATCAGCCTCGTCAACAAGTTGTACCATGTGCGCCAATGACTCATGGGATGTTAACTTGGCATATTTCATCACACCCCGCATCAGTTGGAGAACGCTACTGAGCCCTCCTCCTGGCGATTCTTCCATCCTAGGTTCTTTCCTGTTTTGTTCGATTAGCTGCATCGAATCGATTGTTTTGATGTGTATGACCGTGGCACCAAGTAACGCCAGAAAGGGGTCAAAAGCCTTAATATCGCGATCTTCGCCGAGGAGAGCTTTAGATCGCTTTGTTTCCAGAAATTCACGAGCGGTATGGTGAATGTATTCCACCGATACTTTCTCATCGGCAGCTGCATACTCGCCATCATAGCGGGGGTCCGTATCGATAATCTCTAACAAACCAGCGCACCGAGATTTCAAACATAAATCAAGAGATCTGAGGTCGCTTTGAGCATATTTTGAATCGACAGGTGCGATTGCACATGCCATCACAGTACTGAACGAACAATCTGCAAATCTAAAATCTCGTGCACTTCGATTCGAACTATTATCATAGATCGTATGCATAATTTGGAAGAGCTTGGAGGAATGTTCTCTGTGATGAGGTTCAATCTGCATCAACATATGAGAATAGAGGTCCTCCAGCTTGAGTGGGCAGGCATCTATACGTCTTCGTAAATCAGATAGACGATCCGCTGCAACCAAGCCGCTGATGAGTGAACTGCATGTGAGGGTAAGCCAAAGGAACACCCCCGCGGCTCTGTCTACAATATGACGAATCAAATGTTTGACATTCTCATTGTCGCTCCTCTGTATTTGATTCAGTATGGGATCGTTCAAGAGCTTATCGTGAACATATGTCTCCATGTCCTCATAGGTCAAATTGTGAAGCTCCAATGAAGCAGAGTCTTTAAATGCCAATTCAAAGACTAGAAGAGGTCTGCTCGAGACACATATCTTGATATTTGGTAGCTTGGCAAGTTTGGTAAAGAAACTTGCGATATCGTGATGGTCACCATCATACTCATCTAATCCATCAACCAGTAAAAACAGCTTCATCGGGATACTGTCTTGAGTGCAAAATTTGTTGAATATTTGCTTCAATGCACTGTCACTCCAGTATATGTTGATATACTCTTCATATTCTGGAGCAATGAGTGAGATTAGGCTCGGGTTCTGGGATAGGATTTCGTAAAGCAAAGAGCGAAGCATGCCATTCTGTGTACGTTGCAGCAAATCTCCGCTATTCCAGAAAAAGAAAAACCCCTTGTATAGAGGGGTATCTCCAGCCCAGTTGACAAGAAGTGCACCGGTCTTAGGATGATTTCGAAGGAAGGACATCAAGGTCGATTTGCCGGACCCAGCTTTGCCCTTGATCCAGTAGAGACTTTCATCACTTTGTAGCCACTTAGCAAAATTGCTCCATGGCCTCGTCGTGGCCTTCGGCTCCTTAAAAATCCACTCAAAAGTCTTCTCGTGGGAGTCCTTGATCTGCTCAAAACGAGCTTCCATAACCGGGTATTTGAGACTTGCAAGAAATTTGTCTTGGAATTTGACTGTCGTGGCTGCCATGATGGGTACGATAAGCCTGGTATCCGTGTTTGTCTGCGCAGCCCGTTGGAATAGTGACCGTGTTTTCAGACCCTCTTCTCGAATCACACCTGTGAGTAGAGATGTGTGCAGCTCTTGATTGCTAGCTAGCGCATCTTGACCTCGGAGAATTGCCTCTATACCAGCGCGAGTGACTTCATCTAGGCTTTTAAATTTCTCTGAAGCTAATAGATCAGACTGTGTCGACCTTTCCCTATACGAGATATTTGAATCAGTAATCTTTCATATCAAAGAATGGAAATTTGGTTGTAGAATAGAAAGTCGAAGTTTGGTAGCTAAAATGGAGAACTCATTCACAGCTCGATGCACTTGCTATGCTCCAACATGGATCCAAGCAGGCGGAATATACAGCCTCGTTTCATCAATAACAACAGCTCTTCGATCATGCTATTGTCTACCCCTGTATGAAATGAAATGTGACAGCCAGATGTATCAAAAACTTCAATCTGGCGGCCTTGCAAGCCACGCTACACGTTGAGATCTAGTCACCAGTCCTACTTCAAAGTGCACCATCTAAGGGGATGTCTTCGTGATTCAAGATCATTGCGGGTACAAATTTCACAGCAAAGAGAAGGTTAATACATACCTCAAATCAACAAGAATATGCGTATCTAGTTGTTTGCGATAGCTCTCCAGCTTATCTTGCATTGCCTTGATTTCTTTCTCCGACCACACTGAAAGAAATGCCTTTGAAAACACCTTCCGTTTCCCAGCATCCTTCCTCGCTTTGAGAGCATTGAGACGTGCTAGAAGTACTGTAGCTATTTCCTGACAGCCTTGGCGTATCTGTGACAGCGATGCGTCGCTTTCCGTGAGAACCGGGCCCGAGATCCGTTCGGTCAGGCTTTCAAAATCACTAGCAATCGTTTCAATAGCCGAGTACGATTCTGTTGTTCCGGTAGCTGATTTTGATATTTCGAAGCCCTTGGAGAGGATCTTCGATCCAAAGTCAACAAACTGCGTTACGCCGCAAGCGATCGCTAGTGCACTAAGGGGATCCATGAGGATTTGTTCGGCTCAGCAGTGGAAGCACCCCTATCAGATTTGCTCAAAACCATGCGTTTGTGACAATCAAATTGCTTTTCAGCAACTCGTCTAATCAAATCTTGATGGAAACAGTGAGGAATGAGAAAACATATTTTAAAAAAAAATGGCGAGGCTGAGGCTGAGGCTGAGGCAGTGTGCATACGGCCTGAATTGCATCACCTTATCAAGACTAGCCCGCCGTTGATGTGGTTGTACAGTACAGAACATAGAAATGATGCGTGGCAAGGCTCC
>Ga0247734_1001048_pt1 | contig 22006 bp, 19 predicted proteins | sample UWRJL103311B2_FD_180933 | JGI IMG/M metagenome (GOLD analysis project Ga0247734, IMG submission 180933) | Plant litter microbial communities from Arlington Agricultural Research Station in Wisconsin, United States - UWRJ-L103-311B-2 | ecosystem: Environmental > Terrestrial > Plant litter >... | reverse complement strand
GCAATAACAGGTAATGCCAAGAACTATTCTGATGAAGATTTTAAAGCGGCAGGCTTTGATGATGCGCTTATGAAACCATTAAATTTCGATCGTCTTGTAGAAGTGGTCGCGCATTTGACAGAATAATCTGGATGAAGATTAATTTTTTAGGAACCGGCACATCACAAGGAATACCAGTTATTGCTTGTGATTGTGCCGTTTGCCGTTCTACTGATCCCCGCAATAAAAGATTACGTACTTCGGTCTGGATCCAGGTTGATGGAAAATCTTTTGTTATTGATACTGGTCCGGATTTCCGTCAGCAAATGTTACGGGCCAATGTCCGGAGCCTGGATGCAGCTATATTTACTCATCAGCATAAAGATCATACGGCAGGGCTGGATGACATAAGGGCTTTTAATCACAGACAGGGAACCGATATTCCATTGTATGGACGCGAGGCGGTACTGGAACAGCTTCAGGTAGAATTTGCTTATGCATTCAGTGAGCATCGTTATCCTGGCGTTCCTCATTTTGAATTACATCCGATTGAGAATAAACCTTTTGATATTGAAGGTGTAACTTTTACTCCTATTGAAGTAATGCATCACAAGCTTCCGGTATTTGGGTTTAGGGTAGGCGATTTTACCTATATTACTGATGCCAATTACATTTCAGAAGAAGAGCAGGAAAAAATTAAAGGCACTAAAATTTTAGTGCTCGATACTTTGCAAAAAGAGCCTCATCTTTCCCATTTTACATTATCTCAGGCGCTGGCTTTAATTGAAAAACTCAACGTGCCGCAAGCCTATCTGACACACATGAGCCATAGACTTGGAAAACATGCCGATGTTGAAGTGGAGCTACCTGCCAATGTCAGGCTGGCTTATGATGGGTTGGTGGTGGAGTTGTAAAATTGACTGTCATTAATCCCCGGAAAAATATTTAGAAGCGCTGCTTTTGCCATATTTAATTAAAAATGAACCACCCAACTTTCCAACTTCCCAAGCCTTCGTGGATTGGCAATGCAGTTTCCAAAATCGAGGCTGATTACCAGCGTTCTGCGGACACGCATTTGATTTTTCTGAAATTACCAACATTCCCAAATATTGATTTTTATTTTAAAGACGAATCAACACATCCTTCCGGAAGTTTGAAACATCGTTTGGCCCGGTCTCTGTTTTTATATGCGATCTGTAATGGCTGGGTTCATGAAGGAACTACAATTGTTGAGGCGTCAAGTGGTTCCACTGCGGTTTCCGAAGCATATTTTGCAAAATTGCTTGGTTTGCCTTTTGTAGCAGTTATGCCGAAGTCGACGAGTCCTGATAAAATACAAGCCATTGAATTTTATGGCGGGAAGTGCCATTATGTAGATCATCCGGCAGAAGTTTACGAAGTTTCGCGCAGGATTGCTCAGGAAACAGAGGGACATTTTATGGATCAGTTTACGTTTGCTGAACGTGCAACGGATTGGCGAGGGAATAATAATATTGCTGAATCAATATTCCGGCAGATGAAATTTGAAAATCATCCGGTTCCAAAATGGATAGTGACCGGTGCCGGAACAGGAGGAACTTCTGCAACACTTGGACGTTATGTCCGTTATGAGCAGCATGCGACACAAGTTTGCGTTGTTGATCCGGAACGATCAGTTTTCTATGAATACTGGAAAAATAATGATTCGGAAATTTGCAGCGAATTGGGTTCGCGGATAGAAGGAATTGGCCGTCCGAGAGTAGAACCTTCATTTTTGCGTACCGTTGTTGATCACATGATCCAGGTACCCGATGCCGGAAGTTTTGCAGCCATGTTAACACTTACTTCACTGATTAACAAAAGAGTAGGAGGATCAACAGGGACCAATTTTTTTGGTGTTATTGAACTGGCCAGAGAAATGAAAGCCAGAGGAGAATCCGGTTCTATTGTTACATTGATATGTGATTCAGGAGAAAGGTATTTGAATACGTATTACAATGCTGACTGGCTAGATAGAAACGGACTTTTACAAGAAGTACGAAGACATAAATTTATATTGGATTTGATAGTTGCTTAATTTGAACCAGGATTTTTGGTATCTATGTTATTCTTTTAACCTTTATTAAACTATTTAATGACTGATCAAAAAGCCAAACCAATTTTTGAAAAACGTATCTTTTGGGATGTGAACTTTGAATCATTGGACTATGATGTTAGGCATCATTTATCATTGAAAGAGTATTTGATAGGGGAGATGTAGAAGATATCCGGTAATGCCGACGGTACTATTGAGATGCGACCGTACATAATGTGTTGTTGAACGCGAAATATCTTTCTGAACATAGATTGTATCTTGCCAGTTTTGTTTTATTGAAAATATTAAAATAGATATAATTAAATATTCTCATCCTCTTATTAAATCTACTGAATTAATAAATGGTATTAGATTTTATAGCAATGAAGATATTTCTGCTATGAAAATAAATGCAATTTTAGGAAGGAGAAAAAAGAAGGATTTTTGGGATTTGTATGAATTATTACACCATTTTACTTTATCAGAAATAATTGGGTTTCATCGTAAAAAATTTCCTAATCAGATGCTGTTAATTTCAATTCCACAAGCAATTACTTATTTTGCTGATGCGGATGAAAGTGAAGATCCTGTTAATCTTAAAGGGCAAACATGGATTAAATTAAAAATTTCATCCAAAAAAAGGTTAAAGACTATCTAATATAAATACCTTTCAAATAAAAAGGTAATTCTGCTTAATCCAAATCCACTTGCACCAAAATTATTATTTTTTAAAACAACTTGCACCACGGTTGCATACTGAATTAGCAGGTAAAACACTGATTGAAACTTTTAGTCAGGAAAAGGATGAACTGGTTTTGGTATTTGCAGAATCAGAAGTTGACGGTTTGCTTCATAATCCTTTTTTTATTAAAGCAACTTTACGATCCAATTTTGCATGTTTAAGTTTTCCTGACAAATTTGATCGTGCCCGACGGAACAGCGTTAATTTGTTCACCAGTTTCTACGGTCACAAAGTAAATGGCGTTCGGGTATTTTTGAACGAAAGAGCCATTGAGATCAGATTTCGTAATCAAACGTTAGTTTTCAAACTTTTTGGAAACAGATCTAACCTGATTGGGTTTGACGTAAATGGCAAAATGACAGAATTGTTTAATAACAAACTTGCCACAGATAACGAGTTGATTCCCTCTTCGCTTGATCGTCCCATTGACCAGACTTTTGAAGCTTATATTTCAAATGATTTACGCCATGAGTCACTATTTCCAACTTTTGGAAAGTTGGTCAATTCCTATCTCCGTAAGTTATTGGATGGAGAAACAGTACCGGAAAAACGCTGGAAAATTATTCAGGGCTTATTGCAGGATTTAAATAAATCACAGTTTTATATTACAAAAATAGAACTCACACCAACACTCTCTCTTTTACAGGCAGGTGAGATTTCAGCAACATACACAGATCCAATTGAGGCATTAAATGCTTTTTATTATGCATTTATCAGGCTGAACGGTATAGAAAAAGAAAAAGCAGATATTGTCAGGATTTTGAATAAGCGCATTCAACAGACAGAGCATTATCTGGAAAATACTTTTAAAAAATTAGTTGAGCTGGAAGAAGGTGGAAAAAACGATCAGATGGCAAACATTCTCATGGCTAATTTACATCAGATTCCTGCAAGAGCTGAAAGTGTGGAATTGTTCGATTTTTACCATGATCAGCCCATTAAAATTAAGCTAAAAAAAGATTTGTCCCCTCAGAAAAATGCTGAAAACTATTATCGCAAATCAAAAAATGAAAAAATTGAGATTGCAAGATTGAATGATAGTTTACAAGCCAGAGAAGTTGAAAAAGTGAAAATGAAAGGATATTTGACAAGCATTGAAAACATAGAAGTATTACGGGAATTAAGAACATTTATCAAAACAAATGCACTGAGCGGATCAGGAAGTTCAAGTGTTCCGACTATAACTGACCTTTTCAAAAAAGTAGAATTCCAGGGTTACACAATATTAGTCGGTAGAAATGCAAAAAACAATGATTTGCTAACCAAACAATATGCATTCAAGGAAGATCTATGGTTGCATGCACGCGACGTTTCAGGATCACATGTGATTATTAAATATCAGGCTGGTAAAAAATTTCCATCTCTGGTTATTGAACGCGCAGCTGAATTGGCGGCATTTTATTCAAAAAGAAAAACGGATAGTTTATGTCCTGTTATTGTTACACCAAAAAAATATGTCCGTAAATTAAAAGGAATGCCTGAAGGCTCCGTTATAGTGGATAAGGAAGATGTGGTAATGGTTGTAGCAAAGGGGGAGTAATATTTAATTATATTACTAAAACTGTCTTGGAAAATTACAAATAACAGCACGCATCTGCTTTGATAAGTCTTTACATATCGCGAACTTCGTGAAAAAATTGAGAGAACCGGAATATTTAGTGCAGGATGCTTGAAAATCGTCGCTTTGTCATCATTGGATTTTTTGCTATAATAGGTTTAATTTACCTATCGCGACTTTTCTACTTACAGGTTCTGGATGAAAGTTACTCAATCGTTTCATCCAGCAACTCCATCAAACGTGTTATTGAAATACCTTTCCGTGGTCAGATTTATGATCGTACCGGTAAATTAATCGTTTATAACACACCGGTTTACGATTTACTTGTTACACCATATAAAGCCAGGGTTGACGATACGTTACGTTTTTGCAGCGTATTAGGCATCGAAAGAAGAGATTTTGACAGTCTCATGGCAGCTGCAAGTGCATACAGTAGATTTAAACCATCCATATTTTTACGACAGCTTTCCAAAGAAGACTTTGCATCTATTCAGGATATCATGGTTGATTATTCCGGATTTCAGTTCGCTAAAAGCTCTCTGCGTACCTATACTGCACCTACATTGGCCAACACGCTGGGTTATGTGAGTGAAATTACAAAAGGGCAGCTTGAAAAACAGGAAGAGCCTTATTACCGGCAGAGTGATTATATCGGACAAAGCGGCATAGAAAAAATTTACGAAAATGAGCTGCGTGGAAAACGTGGGACCAAATTTGTCATGCAGAATGTAAGCGGCGTATATAAAGGGCCATGGAAAGGCGGAGAACTGGATACAATGGCTATTGCCGGTGAAAATCTATACTCAGGCATTGATCTGGAAGTACAGCAATATGCCGACAGCCTGATGGTCAATAAAGTAGGAAGTGTTGTTGCTATTGATCCAAAAACCGGAGAAATTATCTCAATGGTTTCTGCTCCGACTTATGATCCTAACATACTGGCCAGCCGTTATTTTTCTAAAAATTATACTGCTCTGGTTCGTAATCCTTACAAGCCCTTATTTAATAGACCCGTAATGGCAAGTTATCGTCCGGGGTCAACATTTAAACTTATTCAGGCGCTGGTAGGTTTGCAGGAGGGCGTTGTGACACCAGGGACTGGTTTTAGTCACGCGAATTGTCCGGTCGGATGTCACAATCATCCGGCAACCAGTACTGTTGCTCTTGGGGTAACTCATTCTTGCAATCCTTATTTCTACCACCTTTTTCGTCGGGTTATTTATAACAACAAGATTTCAAATACTTTTAAAGCATCAGCTGCCGGGTTAGAAGATTGGCACTCCAGAGTTAGTAAGTTTGGAATTGGCGAGCAGCTGGGTATTGATCTTCCAAGTGAACGAAAAGGTAATCTTCCTGATAAAAAATATTATGATAAGATTTATGGTGAAAATGCCTGGAAGTTTTCAAATATCTATTCCATTAGCATTGGAGAAGGTGAGATACTGATTACGCCTTTAAAGATGGCGAACGTGGCAGCTATTATTGCTAATCGAGGTTACTATTACACACCGCATGTAATTCGCGGAGTTGGTGATAAGAAAAAGCTGGACCCCTTATTTACAACACGACACGATACAGGTGTGTCATCGCAGCATTTTGATCCCGTAATTGAAGGAATGATTGGTGCAGTGGATGCAGGTACTGCCAAAAATGCCCGTATTCAAGGTATGCTTGTTGCAGGCAAAACAGGAACGTCTCAAAACAAAAAAGGAGATGATCATTCTATATTTATTGGCTTTGCGCCTGCCGACAATCCAAAAATAGCGATTGCGGTTTTTGTAGAAAATGCAGGATTTGGTGGTTCTGCCGCGGCACCTATTGCCGGGCTGATTATGGAAAAATACCTTTCACGTAAAACAACCAATAAAGCCTTAGAGAAAAGAATGAAGGAAACCAATCTCATGAGCAAGGTGGTCTTAACTGATCAGCAAAGAGCCATGTTGAAACCAGATACTACAAAAAGCAAAGCTGCGGTTATTGCCGATCCGGTGAAGAAATAGATTCTTAAACATTATTGCCATTGAAAGAAATATCTGAAAGTAAACCCATTACGAAAAACGTCGATTGGATCGTAGTACTCATTTATATTGTCTGCCTTTTTATTGGCTGGGTAAATATTTATGCCGCAGTATACAATCCCGAGGTACAAACCAGCATATTTGACTTAGCTAATAATGCCGGGAAACAATTAATGTGGATTGGAACCGCCGCATTATTGATTATTTGTATTCTGGTAATTGACTATAAATTTTACGAAACTTTTGCATTCATTATTTATGCGGTCATTATTTTCTTCCTGATTGCTGTTCTGTTTGCCGGGTCGAATATTAATGGTTCGCGTTCATGGATTAAATTTGGTGCGTTTTCTTTACAGCCTGCCGAGTTTTCTAAACTGGCAATTAGTCTCGCAATTTCAAAATATCTGAGTGATCCTGCTATAAGTCTGACCAGGAAACTAAAAGATTATTATCCCATTATTGGTATCGTTGCTCTTCCTGCATTTTTGATATTATTGTCAAATGAAACAGGATCAATGCTGGTATTTGCTTCATTTGCTATCGTATTATACCGTGAGGGAATGCCTGGTTTTATTCCGGCGATTGGTATGGTTGCTGCGGCATTATTAATTATTTCGCTGTTGTTTTTCAAATGGTATATCGCAGCGGTAATCGTGGTTTTGGCGGGATTAGCTATCTGGATTATGCCTGTAATGACGCGTCGCAGGGGTGGACTTTGGGCAACTATTTTAATAGCCGGAGTAATGATCGGAGTAGTTTTCGGAGTTGATTTCTTCATGAATAATGTTCTGCAAAAACATCAGCGTGGCAGAATTATGGTTTTGCTGGATCCCGATTCGGATCCGCGTGGTATTGGCTGGAATGTCATTCAATCCAAAATTGCTATTGGTTCAGGAAGATTTACAGGAAAAGGATTTTTACAGGGAACCCAAACCAAATTTGACTTTGTACCCGAACAAAGTACCGATTTTATTTTTTGTACAGTAGGTGAAGAACATGGATTTTTAGGCAGTGCTGTTGTCGTAATATTATTTATTGGATTGATTTCCAGACTTGTAATTTTAGCCGAGCGACAACGAAACCGATTTGCACGGGTTTATGGCTATTGCGTTGCCGGTATTATTTTCTTTCACTTTATGGTCAATGTAGGAATGACAGTAGGATTGATGCCGGTTATTGGAATTCCATTGCCATTTTTTAGTTATGGAGGTTCATCATTATGGTCATTTTCTATCCTGTTATTTATCTTCCTGAAAATAGACGCACAACGACCTTTTACACTTTCGCGAGGGTGATTTTTTAATGATAAATTATCAATTATAAATTGTTAACGACCACACATTTATCATCAATAATTTATTATTAATAATTTATCATTAATAATTAAGCCAGTTTTCCTGCTGCCATAATCAATAAAACCCATCCAACTATTAATGCCAGGCCGCCGATTGGAGCAGTTGCGCCAAATTTAGTTATTCCTGTAAAGCAAATAGCGTATAAAGAGCCAGAAAAAATAATAACCCCTATTGCAAAGGCGTTTCCTGACCAGCCCAACAGACGAATTGCATCTTGTCCGGCTCGCTGCATTAGAATTCCTACCAAAACCATTGCCAGAGCATGGTAAAATTGGTATTTAACTGCGGTCTCAAAAGTTTCCAGTCTTCCTGATGTTTCAAGCATACCTTTTAAAGCATGAGCTCCAAAAGCGCCAAGGGCAACTGCTAATGCTCCCAATATCCCGCCCGCCTGAATCATGAATTTCATAATATTTATTTTGAAAAGTGAAGGTGTTAATTTTATTGATTTAATCTTTTGATGTTTACTGAAAGGCCAGCAAGCTTTTGTTCGTCAAAGGTAGTTTCTGATAGCAGTGCAACCAACTCTTACAGGGATTTTATTAACTTGCACACTTTAATGACGCTAATTCGTCATTTGCGAAACGAATAATAATGACCATACAACGCTTTATCCAGCTCTGGACACACCGCTATCATAGATTTTCCCATATTTCTAAAGCATATACTCTGGGTTATTTTCAGTCACTTAGATTTAGACTGAAAAAGATCGGATTAAAAGACAATCAGGAGCTTATTGCTATAATTCGTACTGAACATTTCGGTGATATTGTTGCTGCCGAACCTATTTCCAGATACATCAGAACACTTCATCCGAATGCTCATATTGTTTGGTTTATAAAACCTGTTTTTCATGAACTGGTTGATTTTAATCCAAATATCAATGAAACTTTTAAGGAATTTTGTGTAACTGAAAGAAAGATTTTATTGCAAACCGGTGTATTTGACAAGGTTTTTGAATTACAGTTTTTGAATAATAATTACTGTTCTAAATGCGAGGTTTTTATTGATAATCCGGTTTCTGTGAAGCGGGGAATCAATATTCTTAATTATTTTAATTTTGGGAATTTACTCCAGGTTTTCGCTCAGTCAGCAGATTTGATTCCAGCCCAAACTCCGTTTCCTGCCGATGATCAGCCTCAGATTTATATTCAGCAAAAACATAAGGAGAAAGTAGATTGCTTACATTTAACAAAGCCTTATATTGTTGTTCACTGCCAATCTAATTATGCTCCAAAGGACTGGCCGTCAGACCGTTGGCAGCAGCTTGTTCAATGGCTTGCCAGTCATTACAATTACAATATTGTAGAAATCGGATTAAAAAGTAATCTTTCTGTTCAAACGGCATCTTACCAAAACCTTTGTGGAAAACTTTCAATTCTGGAAACTGCGGAAGTGATTCGGCGTGCTGATTATTTTATTGGACTGGATAGCGGACCCTCTCATTTAGGCAATGCAACCGGAACATTTGGAATTATTCTGATGGGTGCACTAAATGACTTTGCACAATACAACCCATATTCAGGCGGCTATGGAAGTCAGGAAAACGCAGTTTTTGTACGACAAAACGGATTATCCTGTTCACAATTGTCGTTTGAATTTGTAAAGGGTGAGGTGGAGAAGGTTTTGGGAGAATAGGGAAATTAGAGTTTAGAGTTCAAAGTAAAAAAAGTTTACAGATAGCAGTATCCTAACTCTTTACTTTGAACCGCGTGAAGGCTGCTCCTTTACCTTCAACTCATTATCTGCTACCAAAAATAGCACTTCCAACTCTCACAAATGTACTCCCTTCCTCAGCTGCAATGTTATAATCTCCACTCATTCCCATTGATATTTCCTGCATTGAAACGCGGTCATTATTGTATTTTTTGAATGATTCAAACAGTGTTTTTAAACCATGAAATTCTGAACGTACCTGATCCAAATCTTCTGTATTTGATGCCATACCCATGAGGCCGGCAATTTTAATATTTTCCAAAGAATTCAGTTGTGTTGATTGCAGTATTTCTTCTGCTTCCTCTGGTGACAAACCAAATTTAGTTTCTTCCTGCGCAATGAATATTTGAAGGAGACAATTAATGATCCTGTTATTTTTTTTTGCTTCTTTATTAATTTCCTGTAATAATTTAAAACTATCAACCGAATGGATCATTGCGACAAAAGGTGCTATGTATTTTATTTTGTTAGATTGTAAATGTCCAATCATGTGCCACTCAATATCCTTTGGTAGTAAATTGTACTTTTCACCCATTTCCTGCACCTTATTTTCGCCAAAACGTCTAAAACCATTATTATACGTTTCTTCTAAAATTGCTACTGGTTTGGTTTTTGTAACAGCGATCAACTTAACGTTATCAGGTATTTCCTGTTCTATTCGTTGAATATTTTCGGCGATTGAAGACATTATAAGTATATAAAAAATTGATAATTAAGATATTAAAATAGACATTTAGTACCGATGAATCAGAAATACATGTTAATTTATTTCAAAATTGAAAAAAACATAGTTCTTTTGCCAACTAATTAAAATATTTACCTTCAATATGGACTATAATCAAGAACAAAAGCAAGATCGGAAAACCCTTCTTTGGGCAGCTCTAGCCGTTTTATTATTGCTTAATCTGGTACTAGTTTATTTTATCTATCACGAAAAACAAGAGAATCAAGTTAAAGATGATATTATAACGGCGAAAACCGAGGAAGTTCTTTTTACCAAAACAAAGCTTGATTCTATTTCTGCACAGCTCGATTTGAAAATTTCTGAGATTCAAAAACTAGGTGGAAGTGTAGATTCTTTAGTGGCATTGAAAAACCAATTGGAAAAGGATAAACAGGAACTTAAAAACGTAAATAATTTTGCAGCAGCTAATTTCAGTAAAAGGATAAAATCTTACGAGGATATTTTAAATCAGAAAGACAGTGAAATTACACAGCTAAGACAAGAGTTGGGAATTGTTACCAATAAAAATCAAGAGCTGAGCCAACAGGTAACAGGCCTTGAATCAGAGCGGCAGCAATTGAGCGATTCAGTAATCAATTATTCGACAGTGAACCGGGAATTAAGTGAGAAGGTCAATATTGCCTCTGCTCTACGTGCTGAAAGTTTGACAATCAATGCAGTATCATCAAAAGGAAAGGAACGTGAAGGGGGGAAATACAAAGCAAAACGCATTGATAAATTGAGAGTAAATTTCAAGCTTGGCGAGAATGCGATTGCGAAACAAAATGAAAAGGAAATTTTCCTTCGGATCCTAGATCCCGAAGGTGCTGTTCTTTCAGATATGGCAACTGGTTCAGGATCATTTGTTTATAATGGTAAAGAAATGATTTATAGCTCGAAACAGACTGTTAACTTTACCAATACCGGACAACTGGTAGATATTTTTTACGGACGTGGCGGTATTCCAATGAAAGATGGTAAATACGCCATTGAGGTTTACAGCGAAGGTTTCAAAATCGGACAGGGAGACTTTACTGTGAAGTAACCTTAAGGGCTGATGTAATTAATACTGGATGGAAACGCCTGCAACTTCCTGATAAAGTATTGATAGTGCTTGGAATTATGGATTCCAAGCACTATTTTTGCACCCTCATTTCAGTGCTTGCATTGGAATGAGGGTTTTTTTACAAATTATTAATTAACCAATTACCGTATGACTAAGCAATACGAAACGGTGTTCATTCTTACTCCCATTTTGTCTGAGGCACAGGCAAAGGACGCCGTTGAAAAATTCAGTACTATCATCACTTCTAATGGTGGCGTAATGGTACATGAAGAAAATTGGGGATTGCGAAAGCTGGCCTATCCCATCCAAAAGAAAAATTCTGGCTTTTACCACATTCTTGAATATACTACACCAGAAGCCGGTGTAAATGTAGTAGATGTGTTGGAAACTGAATTCCGTCGTGACGAACGCATTCTGCGTTTTATGACTATCGTTCTTGATAAACATTCTATCGCTTACAACGAGAAGAAACGTAAAGGTTTGATAGGTAGAAAAAGAGAAGAATCAACTGAATCAAAAACCGAAAACGCATAAGCTATGTCACTAGTAAACGAACCGGTTGAAAAGAACATTAACCGTAAAAAATATTGCAGATTCAAAAAATCAGGTATTAAATATATCGATTACAAGAATCCGGACTTTTTACTTAAGCTTATTAATGAGCAAGGTAAAATTTTGCCACGTCGCCTAACAGGTACAAGCCTGAAATATCAGCGTAAAGTATCACAGGCAATCAAAAGAGCACGTCATTTGGCATTCTTGCCTTTCGTTGCTGATCAAATGAAATAATTTAGAAAGAGCTACGAACAATGGAAATTATATTAATAACTGATATAGCCGGAGTAGGATATAAGAACGACATCGTTTCTGTGAAAGCAGGGTTTGGTCGTAATTACCTTATTCCACAGGGATTTGCATTATTGGCTAATCCATCTAACCGCAAAATTGTTGCTGAAAACGTACGTCAGGCTTCACATAAAGCTGAAAAGCTGAAAAAAGATGCAGAGGATATTGCTTCTGCCATTGGTGACCTGACAATCGATATCCGTACAGTAGTTGGAGAAAGCGGCCGTATTTTCGGACGTGTAACAAATACACAGGTTTCGGATATTCTTAAAGCAAAAGGTTTTGATATCGACCGTAAGAAAATTACAGTTGACGATGTAAAATCTATTGGCGTTTATTCAGCATTGATCGATCTTCACAAAGAAGTGAAACACAAGATCTCTCTGAACGTAATTGCAGCTGAAGATTAATACCTTCTTAATAAAGTGCATAAAAAAAAGACAACTCTTTTGAGTTGTCTTTTTTTTATTGAGGCAGTTGCCGAAAGCTGATAGCCGACGGCCGAAAGCTTTATAGTGCTGGGATACGCAAAACTTGTCCAGGATAAATTAGATCAGGATCAGTAAGCATAGGTTTATTTGCTTCAAAAATGACAGGATATTTCATCATGTCACCATATACTTTTTGTGCAATTTTTGAAAGAGTGTCACCTTTTTCAACTGTATGATAAGTTGCTTCAGGTGCCGGAGTTGCCACAGTCAATTGATTATCAACAACAGTAACTCCTTCTACGTTACCAACTGCAAGTGCAATTTTTTCAGAATCAGCTTGTTGTGCTACTTCTCCCTGAATTGTAACAGTGTCTCCGGAAGTTTTTACGGTTAAAGAATTATAAGGAAGACCCAGCGATTTTACATGAGCCAATAATGCACTTGCACGTACTGGTTCGGCAGCCGGAGTAGGCGCAGCTACTTCTTCTTTGTTAAATATTTTTTCTCCTACTCCTTTTAAAAAAGACATTAATCCCATAGTGATGATTGGTTTTAGTTATTAGATTGATATAATATTGAGTCCAAAGCTACTGTATTTTCTGCATTCAACAACTTTCAGACGGGTAAATAACAATTTGTCACATAATAGTAGCAGTTATTTTTATAACTTATCTGAACTTTGAGACATCTCAATTTGTACTTTTGTAATGAACGGTAATTAAACCATAAGTAAAAGCATACTGCACTGAATGAACCGACCGGCATCCATCAAGAAATTAGAAAGTGAAGAATTTGATATTTGTATTATTGGAGCAGGAGCAAGTGGAGCTGGTTGCGCTTTGGATGCAGCACTTCGGGGATATAAAGTAGCCTTAATTGATAAAAAAGATTTTGCCTCTGAAACTTCCTCAAAGTCTACAAAACTTATTCATGGCGGGGTACGCTATCTGGAACAGGCCTTCAAAAAGTTAGATTTTGCTCAGTTAAAGCAGGTTAAACATGGTCTTGAAGAGAGGCATCTGGTTTTAAATAATGCACCTCATCTGGCCAGACCTCTGGCATTGGTAACTCCTGTTGGTTCGTGGTTAGAAGGCCTTTATTTCAGTATTGGTTTAAAAATGTATGACAGTTTTGCTACCCATGATTCATTGCCAAAAAGTAAGTGGTTAAAGAAGTCTGAGGTTTTGGAACGAATTCCTACTTTGAATAGAACCAAACTTCATAGTGCAGTATTGTATTATGACGGGCAGCTTGATGATGCCAGGTATTGCCTGGCACTGGTTCAGTCGGCGTCAGAACTGGGTGCTGTTGTAGCTAATTATTTGGAAGTGAGTAATTTTAGCAAAAATAATACAGGTCAATTGGGTGCTGTTCTGGTAAAGGATTCTTTATCAGGAAATGAATTTTCTATAAAAACAAAGTTGGTTCTTAATTGTACCGGACCTTTTTCTGATAAAATCCGGTTGTTGGCCAACTCGAATTTACAGGAACGGATCAGGCCAAGTAAAGGCGTACACGTAGTGCTTCCTTATGAAACGCTGAATAGCGAGCATGCGATGTTAATTCCAAAAACGCCGGATGGACGTGTCGTATTTGCTATTCCATTTGAAGGTGCTATGATGCTGGGAACTACTGATACAGAGTGCGATAATACAGAAGAAGAGCCAAAACTAAATGAAACAGACAAGCAGTATTTGGTAGATACATTGAATCCTTACCTGGCTAAAAAGATAGATATTTCTCAGCTTAAAGCTGGTTTCGGAGGATTGCGCCCCTTATTATCAGCCGAAACAGGAAAATCTACCAAAAGTTTACTTCGAGATCATGAGGTTGAAATTGATACGACTTCTGGTTTGGTTAGCTTGTTGGGAGGGAAGTGGACTACTTATCGGTTAATGGCCAAAGATGCCATTGACCAGATTGATGCTATTTTTAAAAAGAATAATAACTGCGCAACTGCAACACATGTATTGGCAGGCGGTGTAAATTACAACTTTGAATACTATCAAATTTTGGTAAAAAAGTATGGATTACCGATAGATATATGCCAGCATTTAGTTCGGAAATACGGTTCGAGAGCAGAAAAAGTTTGCAATTTGACTAATTCTAATCCTGAATTAAAGGAAAGGGTCGACGAAAAATATCCTTATATAAAAGCAGAAGTGATTTATACGGTTGGCATGGAAATGGTAATGACCCCACGTGATTTCCTGGCAAGAAGAATCAGGCTGGAAATTACCGATTGGGAAACGACAATAAAAATATTACCTGTTATTGTTGATTTAATAGCCTCCGAATTAAAATGGAGCGAGGCTCAAAAGCAACAGCAAATTTCTGATTATATGCAGGAACTTCGGGGATTTATGTCGGAAGCCATTCATAGTGTTGCATAAATAATTTCATTTCTTTGTTTTCATTCATAATGTTCATTACTGATTTTTCTTGTATCTCACCACAAAGAACATACGATCAAGCATTTTTTGGAAGTAATATAAAAATACATACCGGCAACCGTTATGCTGCAATAGAACCGGAATACGGATCATTAATTCCGGCGGGATTATTACGAAGAATGGGCAAAGCGGTGCGAATGGGTGTAGGCACGGGACTTCCTTTGATTCAAAAAAATCCGGATCTGGACGGGATCGTTCTTGGGACTGCTAATGGTGGATTAGAAGATTGTCTTAAATTCCTGAATCAGATTGTAGATTATAAAGAAGGGACTTTAACACCGACTAATTTCGTACAAAGCACTCCAAATGCAATTGCAGGAAACCTGGCTTTAATGAGCAAAAATACGGGATATAATACGACACACGTACATAGTGGCCTGGCATTCGAATGTGCATTATTGGATTGCATCCTTCTTTTCAATGAAAAAAAAGCAAAGTCATTGTTGCTGGGAGGGATAGAGGAGATTTCTGAATATAATTATAATATTAATTATCTGGGCGGCTCTTTTAAACACGAAAACACTTCGTCACACAATCTTCTGCATGTCGATTCTCCGGGTACCGTTTGCGGCGAAGGGGCTGCATTGTTTGTAGTCAATTCTGAAAGATCGAAAAATACGACCGCCAGAATATTGGATGTAGATCAGATAAGTTATCCTTCGCTAGAAGATCTAATCAGCAAAACAAATCATTTTCTTGATAGCAACGGAGTTTTAGCTCAGGATATTGATACTGTTATTTTAGGTTACAGCGGAGACAACCGCAATGATTTTTGGTATGATAAGTTTCATCAGGAATTCTTTTTACATAGTACAATTTATAGTTATAAAAACCTGGTTGGCGACTATCCAACCGCTTCTGCTTTCGCAACCTGGCTGGCAGTTCAAATTATTTTGGGCAAAGAAATACCATCTGAATTATTAATTTCAAATCCTTTTGTTATTCAAAAACCTAAAAATGTTTTGATCTATAATCACCATAAAGGTGAACAACATGGGTTTATTTTACTGACTGCTTAGTTCGTTTGTTTGTTCCAATGCCTTTTCTTTCATTTTAATTACTTTGGCCAGAGTAGGTAAAATAGTATCATACTTTTTTACAAACGGATTCGATTGATCCCATACATAACCTGCTAATACTGAGCAAATCTGATTCTTAATTTCAGTATTAATTTGTTGCGTAAAAACTATGGTTTGAAAGTCGCCGCTATACCAGCCTGTTACATAACTTCTAAAGACATTAATACCTTTTTGAATAACATCCTCGTACTCAATTTTCCAGTTTATAGTCTCGCCTTGTAAATGCCTGTGCACCGTTTTTGCAGAAAGTAATCCGGATGCTGTCGCAAAAGTGACACCCGATGAAAAAATTGGATCAAGGAATTCAGTGCTGTTGCCAGAAAGAACGAATCCATCACCATACATTTTTTTTACTCCAATTGAATAACCCAGAATATTACGGGGTTCAAATTTTAATTCTGAATCTTTGAAACGACCATTGAGGTCTTCAAAGCTTTTAATAAACTCTTTATATTTTTCACCGTTATTTGCTGCCAGTTCAACAACTTTCTCTTTATCACTTACAATACCGACAGAAGTTGATCCGTCGGAAAATGGAATAGCCCAAATCCATGAACGGTTGTTGTCAAAGGAATGGACAAAGATATTATTACTTGTTTTTTCGGTACGGTTAACATCTTCCAAATGAGCGAAAACAGCTCCTCTTGGTGAAAATGCAGATGGTTTGCTTAAATCGAATAATCTCGGTAAAACACGTCCATAACCACTGGAATCAATGATGAATTTGGACTGAATACTGAATAAACTTCCATTAATATCCTGATATTCTGTTACTTGTTTATCGGTTTCTGCAACGACACTCATTACTTCACACTCAAACTTCACATCTACTCCATTGGCTCTTGCCGCCTCTGCAAGTGTATGGTCAAAGTCTGCACGTTTAACCTGCCAGGTCCATGTCCAGCCTTTGGTAAATTGTTCGGAAAAAAGAAATTCACACCTTTTATTACCACGCATAAACGCAGCCCCGGTTTTTTTCTGGAAGTTTTTCATTTTGACCGCTTCTAAAAGACCGGCCTCTTCCAAATGTTCCATACAACATGGTAACAGGCTTTCTCCGATCTGAAAACGGGGAAATTTTTCTTTTTCCAGAATTGTAACCTGATAACCTTGTTTTTTTAAATAAGATGCTGCAACTGCTCCTGCCGGACCGGCTCCAATAACCAAAACATCAACTGTTTGCATGATTAAGCGTTAATAACTTTTTGAATGAGTTTGTCTTTGTCAACAAAAGAAAAGCATGTAACAAATGCACTTACTGTAACCCCTAAAATACCATGCATAGAAATATTCTGGCCAGTAAGATGCAAATTTGAGATTCTGGTTTTTGTATTAATCTGAGTTCGGGCGGGCGAGTTGGAATTTTTCATGATTCCATACAAAGACCCGTCTTTGTTCCCGATATAATCCCTGAATGTAAGCGGAGAAGCGCTGTGAACTGCTTTTATTTTGGATGTTATTCCTGGAAATACTTCCTCAATCCGTTTCAGAACTTTTGCTTCTTTCTCTATTTTAAATTGTTCATAATCGGCCTCACGTTCGCCAGGCTCAGAAACTGTTTTGGATGTATGTGCCCATTTATCAGTTTCCGAAGATTTCATGTATGTCATAATAGACATAGAATCGGCATATTTTTTATTTTTTGAAATAAACGGAGTACAAATAAAATAGGTTTGCGGCCAGGTAGCTTCGTCATAATCTATTCCACCCCAAACATCGTCAATATGATGCTGATAAACGTTATGATTTAAATATTCAAAGGTATTTTCATAAAAAGAAAGATGCACTAAAAAAGTAGAAATACTATTTTCGAGCCCTTGTATTCTATTTTTATAAACATTCAAAAAGCGGTCTTCACCAAAAATGTCAATGGTCATAGCCGGATGGATATTGGAGATAAATTGCTTTCCTTTTACCGTTTCTCCATTACTCAGCACAACTTCCTTTATCCCGCCGGTTTCATTATAATTAGCACCGGTAACTTTCTTTCTTTTATATATTTCTCCTCCAAAATTTCTAATACCTCTACTCATTAAAATAGCGATCTGGGAACCGCCATCTATAAATTTATATGAGCCTGATAAATAACTATTGATAATAAGGGCATGAACGAAAAATGGCGTTTTTTCTTTTACACCTGCATAAAGCAGATTGGTGCCTGCAAGCACATTTCTAAGCCGGATGTCAGATGTAATAGAAGCAATAAAGTCATGTGTATTCAATTGCATTAAATCCTCGTCCATCTGGTAATTATCGCCGGAAGTTCTTAGATTGTAAAGTGGGAATTTACTACAAACCTCTTTAATTTTTTTACAATAAGTTTCTATGGCATCCTTTTCATCAGGGAAATATTCGAGTAAAACTTTTTGAAAAGATTCATATCCCTGCGCATAGTTGTATTCTTTACCATCATCAAAACGGACTACATCAAACTTTTGATCATCCATTTTTTTTAGTTTTAACTTATCAAGTATCCCAAAATACTTAAAAAACTGGTACAGATTTTCGCCTTCATTCAAACTTCCAACGTAATGTACGCCTGTATCAAAAATAGTTTTGTCTCTGCTATAAACCTGTAAATGACCGCCTATCTGATGGTTTTTTTCTAAAACTACTACACTATTGCCTTCCGAAGCAAGAATGTATGCACAAGCCAAACCACCCAAACCGCTTCCAATAATGACGAAGTCATATTCTTTTTCGGTAAGTTTTGACATGTATCAGGTGTAAAATGTATGAGGTAAATAACTGTTTTAAGACAATATCTGGTTCTTTCTCAGTATAAACAGCACATTTGAAGTATTGCTGGAATGCTGTTGCATTTCAAAACTCAAATGATGACTTTTGGCAAATATCCTGATATCATTTGAAGAAAAGAAATGGAAATCTTCCTCTTTTTTATTAAAAGAAAAAAGACCGGTTGAAAGCGCTTCTGTGCGTTTTGTATTCTGATGTTGTTCTTTTAAATCTGTAATCCCGTCTCTGATAAATAAAATCCCATCATTATTCAGACCGTTAACGCATCTTTCAAGCAAAATAAATTGTTTTTCCTTCGATAAATAATGCAGTATATCATTGAGGAATATCACATCCTGGTCAGCGATTTTTACAGACATAATGTCTTTATGATAAAAATTTAAATTGCCGTTTTTATTGTAACTGTTTTGAGCAATAATAATTTTTTCTTCATCATAATCAATTCCTGAAATAATCCGGTCTTCATTTTTGTAATGCAGATAAAATGACAAATAGCCATATCCACAGCCAATATCCAAAATATGTTTTTTGTCTTTAATTAATGAGTTATAACAGGTGTAGTTTTTACTTTCCAAACGCCATTTGATCTTAAAGTACCATTCTAATACAGGACCTTTAAAAACATAATTGGTAAATATCTTAGGTTTTAAATAAGAAACGGTTTCCATTTCATCTTTATAAGAATCGAATTCAGATTTAAAAAAAGCAGATATACTTTTAGTTTTATCACGTAATTGTATTCCCCATCGTGCATCATCAATTTTAATTCTTGGTAAAACACGGACATTTAATGCGCCGGGATGAATTAAAAAATCACCTTTTGGGAGTACATCAAACGCACCATGGAGTAATAATGGCTGAATATCAAGATTTAGTTGCTCTGCCAAATGGAATGCTCCTTTATGAAAGCGGCCCATTTTTCCATCCACTGAACGGGTGCCTTCAGGAAAAACAAGTAAGGAATAACCATCATTAATCAAATCCATCATTTTGTTCAGGTTTTCCTCTGTTCCGTCATCCGTATAAATATATCCGGCATAACGAATAATTGGTCCAAAAAAGGGAGAATTATAAACCCAGCCTTTTACCATCAGAACAATTTTGGGATTCAGCATAATGGCTAGCAAAATATCCAGAAAAGAAGCGTGATTGGCAATAAAAATCACAGGTTTGCTCATATCAATATGCTCTATTCCGGAAAAATTCTTTTTTACATGAGGGCCGGAATAAATAACAGTTTTGGCATAAAAAGACAGTGAACTATTTATCATGGCTCTCTTTTCCTTTTTGGAAATTGGTAATAAAAGAATTGTAACCAATTTTAAATGTAGGAATAAACAGCCCAGAAGGAAATAAGTAAAGCTTAAAACACTTAATAAAAATGGAAGAAAGGTGACAGGGGCTCTTTTTTGATAAACTCTGTTTTGAACAAATAAATCAAATATTACTGGCTGAACAATAAATGAAATGAAAAGTATACAAGCAATTCCCAGTACGCTAATCAATGCAATGGAATGAATTGCCGGATGCTCTGCAAATATTAAGACTCCTGTTCCTACAATGGTAGTTGAAGCAGACAGTATGATAGCCGATTGATACGATTTTAATGTATCCTTTCCTGTCTTATATTTATTTAGAAGGCCATCAGTTACAAAAATGCTAAAATCGTCTCCTAGTCCGAAGATGAACGTAGTAATGACAACATTTACAAAATTAAATTTTATTCCAAGCATAGCCGCAATTCCCAATATCCATATCCAACTAATTACCATCGGCAAAAAACTTAACATCGTTAGTTCTATTCTCCCATAGACAATTAACAATGTAAGAAAAACGATAGAGGCCGAAATAATGAGAATATAATTAAAATCGTCCTTGACCAGGTTTAACAGATTACTGGCTAATTCGCCACGATCAAATATCTCAACGTCGCTAATTTTTCTCAGTTCAGATTTGACAAATGCAAGCTGCGTTTTATTTGCAATTAAGGTGGTAATTAAAGTTGTTTTAGAAGAATCTGACTGAACTAGATTTGAGAATCCAAGTTGCTTAAATAATACTTTTTCATCTAATGTAATTTCATCCTGACCCGAAATCCAGTTTTTAAATGGTTCAAATGCTATTGAATTGAACCCTTCCTTAGTTGTCGCCTGATCTAAAATAGAAAATGCCTCAGCTTTTCTTTCTGAATTCCAAAAGTTATTCCAGCGTAGATTACGTTCTTGTTTCATTTTTTCAGGAATTAAAAAAGCTCCTGCGGAAACAAATTCTTTTATTTTTCTCTCTGATTTGAAGTGAGTCAGCTTTTTATAAACTTCATAATTTGTCTCTTCCGCCTTTTCTTTCAGCTTGTTTGTTGAAAAAATATAAATTCTCTTATCCGTATCAGGATTGATCCCCGTAAGTTTTTCTTCTCTTTCCTTAAGATCACCATTTTGCATGCTAAGACTTTCGAAACTGCTGTCGAATTCGGTAAATTGTGCGTAATAGAGAAAGATAAATGTGATAATAGTTACAAACGCCAGAGTTGCAAACCTTAATTTGGAAGGTATCTCCGGCAGATTAAAAAACTTAGATTCTTCCGGAATATTTTTATAATCAAATGATAAAAATTTAAGAATTACCGGTAAAGCTGTTAACGTAAATATTGCCGCACCGGATAAACTTAATGACGCAAATAATCCAAAGTCCTGCAAAACGATCGAATTAGCAAAATGCAGTGCGCTAAAAGCAAGTATTGTTGTAAAACTTCCCGTTAACAATGGCAGGCTTACTTCTTTAATGGCCAGCGTAATGGATTGTGTGTGACGAATATGAGTGAAAAAATGGAAAGAATAATCCAGTAAAATTCCAAAAAGTACTGCTCCGGTAGCCAATGATATTCCGGAAATTTCCGGCCTGATAAATCCAATAATTCCCAGTGCAAATATACCTCCGAAGAGTCCGGGAAGAATAATATAAAATGGGATCAGGACCTTTCGATAGTACAGAATCAGGATTAGAATAATTGCTGCAAAGGCAAAAAACATGGTTTTGGTTGAATCTTGTTTTACCTGAATTGCGTTTCTGGCGGCTATTTCGAAGGTTCCAAAGTAAGAGAAATGATTTTTTGTAAATTGTTTATTCCAGCGTATTTTAAAGTTTTCCGTACGATGGAAAAGTGCAACGTTCATAGCCGAATTACCCGAATCGTAACTTGTGGCAGCCGTTATAATAACTTGTTTTCTAT
>Ga0247734_1001047_pt1 | contig 22008 bp, 20 predicted proteins | sample UWRJL103311B2_FD_180933 | JGI IMG/M metagenome (GOLD analysis project Ga0247734, IMG submission 180933) | Plant litter microbial communities from Arlington Agricultural Research Station in Wisconsin, United States - UWRJ-L103-311B-2 | ecosystem: Environmental > Terrestrial > Plant litter >... | reverse complement strand
ATCCCATCTATCTCTCCTAATTAAAGAACAGCTTTTTAGCATTTTCAGCTGGGACTTGGAGCGAATCTTCCAAAGCACATAGCACATAGCACATAAAAATTCAACCAATAAGCGATTTACCACAAACACTCAAAACCCAACTATAGAAAACAGTCCTTTCTCTTTTTTCTCTCCCTCCAAGAACACTGGAAGTATAGATTCGCCAACTTTATTTTATCGGTGATATTTTCGGGTTTTTCGTCTTCATGTTTCATGTTCCAGGTATAATAGAAAAAGTCCGCATTACAATACTAAGATGGCGGCACAAAATATTTGCATATGTAAATCGACGCTTTCTTATAATGTTATATTTTATATATGTGTTATATATATATATATATATAGTCACGTGCTAGATGTACTGTACTTGGCCTGGGCAAAGCCTATTTATATAAAATCCCAAATTGGCTAAGGGTAGGTAGATTTTGGGGTTTCAAACCTCAACACACCAGCATGTTTTATGTGAGAAGGAAGGGGAAGTCTTAGATACAGAACTCTATGTCGGATCACTCTTGAATACGTGGCACCAATACGTATTGTACGTAAGTGCTAGTTGTATTCGGTGGTGATGATGCTTAATTGAACTAGATCTACGTACAACCTAGTGTATATGACTTCACCGGAACCGGGATTACTATAACCCGATGCTTACATCAGCATCCCAGCTTATGTAAGCCGATTCGGAAGGTCAGTATACCAACACTCTAGGAGCAGAGAAGGTTTTTTGGTTCGTTGCTTCTTTCTTTTTTTTTTTTTGAGAGGTGGGGGGGATTGCTGATTTGAGGTTAGGAGATTAAAGTTGAGAATATATATGATGTAGGTTGGTAGGTAAGGGTATTTTGGTGCTTCGGCGAAAGGGTGACAGAAATCCGAGAGTTAAGGTAGTGCCCACCAACACTGGAGTTAGAAAGGGGCTGGGATAAATTGACAATGAGGATATAGGCATTCTGCGAATTGGCACTCTCATGTTGTTTTGAATACTGGCAATGAATTGTATCTTAGAACCAGGCGTAGAGATACCCGCGGACAATATATACTACTGAATCAGACGGGAAGCTGAGGGATTTCTTCATGTGAACACGGACGCTGATTATGAATATTTGAGTATTATTGGACGTTTTCTATCAGTTACATTGCTCGGTAAGTGAACACTCCTGGATCATGGCACCTTATGGTTGAATCCGGTTTTGACACTGGCGTAGAACTTAATCTGGCAGTGTACTTGAAAACTCATGGGAAAGTATATGGATTACGGAGTTCCCATGATGCCTCGCCTCACACGCTGCGTACGTGAACGCACAGGGAACATAACATGGGTTTCTTGCGCTTTTGGAAAGGAGCAAAAGTGCTTTTCCTAGATTTAGGATAGAATTTTTTTGGGGGTTTTCCCGTCAGTGTCTTAGGATTGAACACTAAGCTCGAACACTTGCTAGCTAAGCCGTTCTACTTTTTTTTCAGAGGAAATTTACTAACTCTGCCCGTGATCTAGATGGACGTTCAGATGGAGACTGCATGCTTTCCATCGAGACGCTGCGTCACGCACTTCTCTGCCAGGCTGACCTGACGCCGATGTTGGTGCGTCTCGATCCTGATGCGTCCACTGGAGATGCTGCAGATTTCAGCTCCCATCACAGATGGCGTAACTTTGAAAAGATTGAACATTTGATAGATGACAATTAGTACGATCTGTAGGCGTTTTAAGGTCAGAGCTGCTCGTCAATATCTTGTGTTCCATCCGCAAAACACTTTCAAATAAACATAGGATTAGTTGAGTACGATGCCATATGATTTATCCTATTTGACCAACATCTAAATCAGATCAGTACAGTACGGAATTAGATCAGTTCTGGACTATTCGCCGCCGTTCCAATGCTCTATAATTAAGCGAGGGCGGTGGAATTTGTGATTGGCTCATAGCCTTATATGTTACAGTAGCGTTTTTTTTTGGCGAGTTGATACAAATCCATGTATCCAATACTTTAATCTATCTCTCTCATACCTGCCACTCTCCTTCCATAGTTATTCATAAAGAAAACTCGAAAACTAATCCTAGATTGCTGGATAGAATAACCCCCAATCTTACTTTGCCCTTCATAACCAAAAGTGTCCATTCGGACAAACACGAAATGGAGAATACTACTTCTGTCCGTCTCTATCATCATGAATGTTCGGATAATTCCTTTTATCCTTCAAGCTGCGACCGAGAATTTGACTTCACACTTCTTTTCGAGCAAATTATTTTATCAACTGACATCCGCACTTTTTCTTCTCTTTGTGCCATGGCGACTTTGGAAATTGAACGGCCGTCAGACAAAGACTATACCAAGTCCAATATACATGGTGAAACTTGTAAGTAGCTTGATGCATATTCCTGTGACTGGTTTGGATCTAATGATGGCTTTAGATGGCTGCCCATGGAATAGTCGGCGTTCAGCTTGCACTTCTAGTGCTTTGGGTGAAGACACCACAGCGGACAAGTGCATCAGTCCCGGCATCTGTTCTAGGACTTGTAGTTTCTCTTACACTGGTAATACTGACGATATATGAACATAAGAAATCGATCAAACCATCACCTGTTATCAGCACATATCTTTTTTTTCTCTATCATTTTTGATGCTGTTCAGACTCGCACTCTATTTCTACGGGGAGTTGACTCCTGATAGGACTCCGCCGCCCTTTCCTTTAGACGTTTAGCTAGCTACCTTTAAGAACGAACGGACTCTAAGGAGTTAGAGAATCAGACACTTATTTACCATTTTCAGACTCACATCGTGATCTCCGATAACTCCCCTCTTGCAGCGGCGCTAACTGTCAGTACCGCATTGAAAGCTATCACCTTAGTTTTAGAGTGTCAAAGCAAAATATCGATACTCAAGCCTGAATGTGAGACGACCTTAGAGTTTAATATTAGGTTGCGCTAACAATTGCGTACATACAGTCTCTAAACAGGGGCCGGAGGCTACCACGGGGGTCATAGGCTGGAGCTTTCTCTGGTGGCTGAATTCGTTGTTCAAAAGCGGATTTCGGAAGTTGCTTACTTATGGGGATTTGTTCGAACTGGACGAGGCTCTGAAGTCCAACTCTGTAAAAGCAAAAATGATTGCTTCTTGGGAGGAAAGAGGTAAGATATTTCGACATTGATATATTCATTTACTCATTGCATGACAGAGAAACCCGAGACGAAGAGCTCGTTGCCTTTTGCTTGCATCAGGGCATTCCGATGGCCGCTCCTCTCCGTTCTTATTCCTCGAGCTGCTCTAATTGGATTCAGTTTCGCCCAACCATTCTTAGTAACAAGATGTATATCGTTGTTGAGCCAAGCTGAAACTCACAAAAATACTAGCATCGGATATGGACTAATTGCTGCAACATTTCTCATATATGTTGGTATTGCAGTAGGTTTATTTATTTTATTTTAGTTAATATTTAATCCTTATTGACACTATCAGATCTCCACAGTACATTATGAACAACGGTGGTACCGCACTTCTACTATGCTCAGAGGTGGATTGATATGTCTGATATACGAGAAAACGCTTTATATACAGGACGAAATATACAGCGATAGTGCAGCTATAACCTTGATGTCAACAGGTAACCTTCCTGTCGTTGTTTTCAGAGCGAACCTAACAAGCTCTAGATGTAGATAGCGCGCTCGAGGCTCTTCATGATATCAACGAAATTTGGGCACGGATGATAGAAGTGTCTATTGGTATCTGGCTTCTTACAAGACAGATTGGAGCAATATCCATAGTGCCTATTATCTTGGTGCTGTGTAAGTCAGAGTTAGCTATTATTAGTTTGCTAGCTAAAGATCTGTTCACAGTATCTAGCATCGTTCAAGGGCCAATTGCCAAGTCCATAATTGAAAAGCGGCTTAGATGGAACCAAACGGTCCAAAGACGTATTGCAGTCACGTCATCGATGATTGATAGCATGAAATCTGCTAAGATCTTGGGTAAATGGATCTTAAAATACGCTAGTTGATAAGATGCGCCCTATTAATGTTGCACAGGTCTACAAAATCACCTCCATAGAACTATTCAAACTCTTCGTTTAAAAGAAATATCAGCAGCTGTGGGTTTCTTTCGAACCATCATCGGAGTAAATGTTTCTGGTATAGAATTCGTTAGCTCCTAATATTTTCCTCGCTGACTAATTTACAGCATCAATACCTGACTTCATGTCCCCTACAGTAACGTTCATTGTTTACTCGGTCCAGGCTAAGATCGCCGGCACCGACTCACTCTCCACTTCCCAAGCTTTTACTTCTCTGGCCATCATACGTTTGATAACTCAACCTGCAACTATGCTTTTGATAGCCATTCCTCAAGTTCTTTCTACAATGGCTTGTTTCGGTAGAATTCAGCAATATCTTGTTTGCATGGAAAAATCAGAATTGCGCATAACTATGGATTCACCTGATCAAGCTTCGAATAGCAGTGAAAAATTCAACAACAGCAGCGCTGAGCTAACCTCTATTACAGAGCCGACTAGGACTTTACTTGCACAAACATCCGCAATCAAATTTTCAAATGCAACCATTCGACCAGCTCCGCCACCTATTTTACCAGCTTTACATGACGTGTCTATAGACTTGCCGGCCTCAGGACTGACTATGATCCTTGGCCCAGTAGGTTCTGGTAAATCTACACTTATTAAAGCCGTACTTGGAGAGCTGATCTGTGATACCGGATCAAGCGCAGTATCTTCCCAAGATATAGCATATTGTGCCCAAAAGCCATGGTTGCCAAACAAGAGTATACGTGAGAGTATTTGCGGATTAGACAAAAGTGCTATTGAAGACGAAAAGTGGTATAGAACTGTCGTAAAGGCTTGTGCCCTCGATCAGGATATTGCCAGGCTGCCTCTAAAAGATCAGAGTATTCTTGGTAACAAAGAATTGATTCTGAGTGGTGGACAAAAGCAAAGAGTTGTGAGTTGCTTTATGGAAATCCGATTAGAAAAGTGTCTGACTGGCCTCCAAAGGCTCTCGCTCGTGCAGTGTATGCCCGTCGTCCTATTATACTTCTCGATGACGTCTTGAGTGCTCTTGATTCACGAACGGAAGAGGTCATTGTAAGGCAGTTAATTGGTCCTGCAGGTCTCTTCCGCCGTTACCGAACAACTTGTATTCTTGCCACTCATGCCAGTAAGTCAATATGGCTCACGACCACCTGTTCAATATATCTGCTTCGAACTTACACATTCAGTTCGCCATCTTTTTCTGGCTGATTACCTCGTGGTATTGACGGCAAATGGTACAATCGCGCAACAAGGCACATACAACAGTCTTAAAAGTCTGCCTGGCTTTGTCAGAGACACATTGATTACAGTTGACGACAGAAAAATAGAAAGTGATATCACAGAGGAACCTTCCCCAGAATCGTTCAATATTGATCTCCTCGTGCCAAGGCAGGATGCACTAATGGACCTTACCCGGCAGGCAGGAGATTCCACAATTTACAAGTACTACGCCAAAAGCATTGGCAAATTCTGGATTGTCTGCATCCTGATGGCCGCTGCCGCATTTACATTTTCCCATAGCTTCCCTCGTAAGTTTTAACCTAGACCCTTAGTACCGCAGGCTGATTAGATTTCAGAGATTTGGCTGTCTTGGTGGACTAGCGCCGGAGGCGGTAACTTACCTTACTATCTGAGTATATATGCAGTCTTGTCAGCGAGTGCTCGTATGTATACCTTACATTCAAATGTTCTTCTCATGCTCAGCTTCATGCGTTGCAACCCTTATACATTCTGTCTTGGCGATTGCTAACCTATCATGATTAAAGTGGTTTTCTTATACTTGGTGATCCGGTAGGGCTGAAGCCAGAAAATTATTACATTGAAACTGATTATTATCTAAGTATCATGTTCTTCAAAGTAATGCCTAGGTCGGCAGCAAGGCTTCATGAGATTCTTCTCACAGCGACTATAAGGTTAAATAAAGATATCCTCTTCAAGAATCATTCACTAATACATTCTAGTGCAACTCAAGAACTTTTTGCAAAGACCGACGCGGGTGAGATATTAAATAGGTTAGTCAATGCTATTTATGCATGTTAGCATCAGCCTAAAGGTGTATAGATTTAGTCAAGATATGTCTCTTATTGACAGACTTCTCCCACTTGCTCTAGTTACAACAATTACAGGTTCTTGGGAACTATTCCTTCACTTCTCTCCTTATTTCTAATATATTTTAGGTATCTTCCAAGTTGTCGCTCAAGTAGCGTTGATGTCAACCGGATCTTCATATATGGCGATTACCATCCCTTTCACGCTTCTTGTGCTCTACTTTATACAAGATGTCTACCTCAAGACCTCCAGACAAATTCGATTTATGGATCTTGAGGCAAGGTCACCGCTTTATACAAATTTTCTTGAGACCCTCAGTGGTCTTTCGACTATTCGAGCTTTCGGATGGGAAGCATCCGCTCGAGCTGAGAATATGATACGCTTGGATGTATCTCAACGCCCTTATTATCTCCTTTACTGTATTCAACGATGGCTTAACCTCGTCTTAGACCTACTTGTAGCATCTTTGGCTGTTATTATTGTTGCCCTTGCGCTTTCTATTCGCGGGAGCACATCTCCGAGTCTTTTGGCTGTTGCACTTATAAACGTGCTTGGATTTAACCAAACCCTTTCACAGCTTGTTAATCAGTGGACGAGCTTGAAAATATCTCTAGGCGCCATTGCACGCGTGAGGTCTTTTGAAAGAGATACAGTGTCAGAGGACTTGGAGGGTGAGGATATGGTGCTGCCTGAGACTTGGCCATCAGGGGGTGGAGTTGAGTGGAGAAATGTTTCTGCACGATATAACGACACAAACCTCGCCTTAGATTCCATCAATCTAAATATCGCTCCAGGAGAGAAGATCGGGATCTGTGGCCGAACGGGAAGCGGGAAATCTTCACTTCTAATGACACTCTTAAGACTTCTAGACTTCAGCGACGGCGAGGTCCTTATAGATGGATGTCCTATCTCCAGAATTTCTAGGGGAAAACTGAGAGAGAGAATGATGGCAATCCCACAAGATCCTTTTTTGCTAAGTACGAGCGTCAGGATGAATGTGGATCCTAGCGGGACTGTGCAAGATAGCGTAATCATCAATGTTCTACGTAAGATAGGCATGTGGGAGACGATTGAAGGGAGAGGAGGTTTGGACGCTGATATGATGGAGCAGCCCTTAAGTCATGGACAGCAACAGTTGTTTTGTCTGGCAAGGGTGTTGGTGCAAAAGTCTCAAAGAGATCTTAAAATTCTACTACTAGACGAGGCAACCAGCTCTGTAGATAGCACCACGGATGCGCTGATGCAGAAGCTTATTAGAGAGGAGTTCAGTGATTGCACGATCATTGTTGTTGCTCATAGGGTAAGTCTATTTCATGGTTTATAATGTTTTGACCCCCAGGCGAGGGGAACGCGTAAACTAAACTTCCTTAGCTTGATACGGTTATTCGCTCGGATAAGATTGTTGTGATGGAAAAAGGACAAATTGTTGAATTTGATAGTCCGGAGAACTTACTGGCTTGGGAAAGCAGGCTCAAACAGCTATATGGTTCATCAGATGTCGGATGAAGCGTGGACATGCAATGTATAATTAGCGTATATAGCTGAGCAATTGATGTTTAGTTTAGTATTGTATTAAAGGAAAAGTCGGCATGGTAGCGTTGAATAGCCACCACGCTCTTGAATGATATGTGGTATTTCTGGATGTTGGTGATCTGAAGGACCAAGCAGGTAGCATCAACTTATAGATTTGAGTCTTTTGAAGTGACATGAAAGTGAAAGGTGAGTTAGCACAAATACTATGCTAATGTAGAACCGTTTTACTTTCTGACCAGAGTTTATATTTTTAACCCTAGATGAACGACTCAGTTAAACAGTTAGGTTGAGGATTGCTAATGACCAGACGAGACCATCCACAGGTCCACTTTCCAGTAATTTCCAAGACTGCCTCACTACTTCTAGCAGTCTTGTAGGGTCACTTGTTGCGGCCCAGCTACTGTTCTTAACCAACTTGACAAACCATTGTTTGTCAGAGGAAACCATTTCTGAGCCACCTCCTATCATACAGCCTACGATGCACCAAGGCCATGATAGACCAAACATACACAGGTTTCGCCCGACTGCTAGCTGTTCTAATTCCTTCATCTTTAATACGGCCTGAGATACAGCGTTTTGAATCTCAGGCAACTTGTGATTACTCCCTGACATTACGGCATAGAGATATATCTGAGCCGCAAGAACGAAAATAACCTGAGAGCATTGTTTGATCGATCGATGCCATACATGGTCTGAGATTTCATCAATAAACTTTGCGGCTGGACTCAGTCCTTGCCAAGTGGCATCATCTGCTAAAGAAGCCCCCCAACATCTTTCGTTTTTTCTACTTTCCAGGTCGTTGGGGCGTGACAGCATGGATAAGAAGAGCTGCAGCTCGTTCTGAAGCCGTTCTTGCAATCCAACGGCACGGTGTGCAAGTTCAAATTGACTAAGCGTATTATTCTGGCTGGCAATTGCCTTCCAGCTTGCTAATTCGGTGATCTGCGAGATTGAAAGCAATGTAGCAGAAGAGCAAGCTGATACCTGGTGCTCAGGATTTGTAGGGATGATCATAGTGATTTCTTGGATGGCCTCAGGTGATACACTAGAGCAGCCTCGGTACGCATCATATATTACCACCCACTCAATGACAAGGTTCATTATAATCGCGCGATTCTTTTTCTTCAAGTCTACTCCATGATCAGATCTATATTACCGGGAGCAATAGCGCATAATCTTGCAAATATACTAACCAGACTTCGACATCATCTGTGATGCACTTTCCATGACAGGCGTTGCGGTACCATTATCTAGGAGCTTAAAAAGCCGCATAATTATTTGAAGACAATGGCTAGTAGCTCCTTCATCTAACAAAGCCTTGTTACAGACAGGGGAGTTCTGTTTATTCTTCCTCTCAGTCAAAGTCCAGTAGTGTCAATGATGTGGGAATAGAGCTAACCTGGTAGGCTATTAAGTGAATAATTGCCACGATCAAAGCCTCAATCTCCATAGGGTGTCGTTGATTATGCGCTGTGTTTTTGGTTATCAAAGTTTGATAACCGGCGTTAATTGCTTCTATTCCATTCCGAAAATAAGTCTGACCGTCGGTCCATTCTGGCTCGAGGTTGGTGTCAGCTCCTTTCACATAAGAAGCAGAGACAATGCCCATAGTGATCAATCTTAGCGCCTCTGATCGAGTGTGAAGAAAGAGAAACCAGCCTCGGAGATAACTCCGCGTTGTAATGCAAGAAAGAGGGAAAATATGGTAGAAGTGGGAGTCGAAATACTTCATGATGAGCGCCCAGTCTGGCTCAGTGTTTTGCCCAGTCTGTTGCATCCCTTGATCAGCCACACCAGAACCAGTAAGAGCATCAAAGTTGTTTGTTTTATTGTGTGTGTCCCCGAAATAATCCTCTCGGATAGAGCCAACATTGGGATATATTTGATTAGATGGGGTTGAAAGCCAGTCTGTATCAGACGCTGAGCTAAAGTTGAAGTCGACGGGCATTATTTCGTCAAGTGGCCATTGACCAAGAAAGTCCGGAATCGAAAATGAGTCCACGCACAACTCAGGGCTATTCACGAGAGACAGCGGTTCGGCGGTATCACTCTCGAGAGTAATAGTACGAGGTCGTCTGCTGTTGTTCTTGATACAGGTTGACAAGACGCGGCAGTATTCGCGCTGTTTAGCACCTCCGTCCAGCCAGGCGGGCTTAGTTGAATCAAATCCAGCACAGGCAAGCCATAATCGTTCACAGGTTTGGCATTTAGGTTGTACCCCATCACACTTCTTTTTCCTGGCTCGGCATGTCCAGCATCCTGCGCTTGATTTCATGGCATTCGATTGCTCTGTTTACAAGACTAGGGGAAAGAGCTATAAATGGAAAAGCTCGTGAGTTATTGAAATTGATATGGATGGCCAGATGCCCAGGAAACAATGATCCATTTCCCTGGAGCATTTTTTATGTTTTTACATGATTCCTATTACATTTGCCAAGCTGTTGGTTGGACTTCACTCGATTGGACTTTATCGATTGAAATTCTGGTGGTTAGACATCTATGAGAGACCTTTTGCCACTTCGACGTTTCTTTGCCACTGGCAATGTTATACCTCGGTACATAGCTGTTAACTTGTGTTGTAACTGTACAAAGGAAACATACAGTAAGCGCCGCTGGTAAGGAACCTATAGGAGTAACGAACGCGCCTGATCGGCAAGCCGAATTAATTCAAAGGCTATGTAGCACAGGATCTTCGCCGGCATGCGGACTCGTACCGTGCAGATCGACTATGTACCTGCCATATTGGTGCTCAAGGGGCAAATATTTAGGATTTCCTATTGCACGGTTCGACTCATATCTACGACCAAACAGCAGTAATCACTAATTTACCTCTTATTTCACTATCACCCTTGTTACTATTTTTTTCGCCCCAATCAACTGAAAGTAGGTGCCTTTGAAAAGCACGGCTATTCGACTCTTATGAAGGTCGCATGTGTAAACTATATACTAATAGTTTTTGAGACTCTTGTTTTGCAATAAGTTAGTTGGCGTATCTTTCGTGTGTGGGAACACAGGAACAATTCATATACATCACTTTAGTATTTTAAATTTGGTGTGATCATCGTGGCCATCTTTGAAAACCCCACTCGATATCATAAACATGTTTGGGAAGGGGTTAATATTTTGATTTCAAGCATTTGAGAGGAGTATATTCTCTATCAAGTAACATGTCAATAAATAGACTGACTGCTTAACACCTTCTATCTGACCGAGCAAAAAAATACAATTCCTGTTGAGATAGAAAGCATGAAGGCAGCAGACATAAAAGGAAGTCCAATCCACCCACCTCCCAACTCCAATCCCTTCCGGAGGCTCCCATAGAAAGCTGGAGCAAATATCATCACGCCTAGGAGTTCTACAACCCCAACGAGAGAATTGAGGGTACCCATATGGTGAGGTTCAACCTGCATGGAGAGAAGGCTGCGGATCGTTCCAGCCATGCCTCCGTTGAGGGCGATAATAACTAGACCTATAAGGGGCATATTAGGTTAAGGTTCTGAGAGATGAAAGAACAAAGAGTCTATTGAGACTCACCTATGATAAGAATGTCGGACGTTTCGGCAAATGCAATCATCAACGCGCCAATCACACCAGCAAGCCCAGTTCCACGCGCAATCCAAACATCTTTATGCGTTGCCCCAAGCTTTAGTTTTGTTACCAATAGATAGTTAACTCCGGGAAGAACTACCATCAACGAAATGAGGCTGACGATACTGCGAACAGTGATGAGAAAGGATGCCTGGCTCATGTTAGAGATAGAGACTTGTAACTCATTTACGAGATCATGAACACCTACCTTGCTCCAGCTCCAGCCATATCTTTTTGTTGTGTATTGCAGCAACAGGCCCTGTACTAATTTGGGAAGAATTGCAAAGACGAAAGCAACCATAAGAGCTGTCAACTTCCCATGGCTATACATGAATTTGCAAGAGCTTTTTAGTGTGTCCCGAGCTTTTCTGAACGTTTCATGGACTAAAGATGGGCTCTGATTGGCTGTGGCTGTGTCTGTGATTGTATCGGTATATTCGTCCTCAACACATGGAGACTTGCGATCCTTGACAAGACCCAAAGTATCAGGCAGGAAGAGAGATAATAGCGCAACGAGTAACATGAGGCCGAAAGAGATGAACAGAAGTGCCGGAATGCTTCTTGACAGGATTAGGCCGGCCAGTGCACTCGACGCAATCTCTGAAACGATGTTGAGAGAGACAAGCTGCATGAATACAGTTGCCCTAAGTTTGACTTAGCTCATGCACTTCGTGCACCCATTAGAACGTACCTTGAAGCAATGGGAACTATATCTGTTAGTGAGGTATATACCATAGCACTCACAACTCCCGTGCCGCCACCAATCATCTGGAATAAGGATGCTAGTAGTGTAATTTCAACCGGGATGACAGGAAGATAGACTTCAAAATATTGCGTCAGTACATAGAGGATAGCAGCGTACAAGAAATATAAGAGCCTACCGACGGAGAGCTGGAAGCCAGTGGCCAAAATGATTCCAAGGAATGCTAGAGTAAGAACACGACTCCGGCCCCATGTATCAGAAAGCATGCCGTAGGGAACTGTCGCAAACAAACTAGGTATACAGGCCATCGTATATTGCCAACCACTCAGGCTAGCAAGCTTGCCTTGGATTAACGGTGATTTGCAGTCCTGATCATCAGCACTGAAGGGAACCAAGCTAGGGTACGCATCTTGACAAAGCCTCTGCTCCAAAGCCGCGGTATAGCCAGGTTCCATAAGACCAGCAGAAAACTCCAGCATGAAGAAAATGGTGAAGATCAATAGAACGATGCGCTGTTCAAAATGGCCTATTGTCTGCTCTGTGACGGGTTGGTCGACGCTTAGAAGAGACGTTGTCTCCGTAATAGGGAGGGTTCCATCATCTCTTGACCTAGCCATCTGAACTTTTCTATGTGCCAATCTACAATAGGGAAGGAGAGTATTACAGATGATAAAGGTTGAGGTTCGATGGCGTCCTTCCTAGCCGAGAAATGGAGAAATGGAGAAATGGAGAAATGGAGAAATGGAGAAATAAGTAGAGAGATCAGTCAAGGAAGGAGAAAAGAAAGAAAGAAAGATAAAAAAAGAAAAGAAACTGCCTCAAACACTCCTGGCCATTGCCATACCTGTCGCCAAGTTGTTGGAATTCCATCTTTAGCCCCTGCGATTCTAGTTCTAGATGAGTCCGCGCGCGCACTCCCGCTTGAGTGGGGCACTACTACTACTATATGTAGGGCACGTGGTTTTTACGGAAGTACAAAGTACTGCACTGTACATCCTGTAATGCTATACTGGCTACAGTACCAATCTGCTTACTGCCTTGCTATGGCAATAGAATGCTTATTTGAGTTCAACACCGGAGACATCGCTCATTGTCCAGGGACGGAATTTTTGATCCAGCTTGTACAGGCGCATCAGAATAAAGGGTATTGGCACCGAAGCCATTCAGTGAGTGGGCTGTAGAACTGGGCATTCAAATTCGCCGGCATCATTTAATGAACGTGCGAGATTTCTCTATAAAAGCTGGGGTTTGTAGAAGAAGGTCGAAGACAGGAGGGTCTTCTATTTTGATACAAAATGGTAGGATGTGTATCTGTTTGGCCAACTCCGCCCTGAGTGGGAAAATCTATGTTTAGCTAAAGCTTGAATACGAACTACATCCATATATATATAGAGAAAACAGGGAAAGGGATTAGCAGAATGAAGTTTCAGTGGAATATTCTTAGTCTGATATAAAATCCATACACTCAGAAATCTCGTAGATGTATGTACTTAAGAGCACACTCACTTTTCTTTATCATACGGCTACGAGGCCTCTTCTGGCCTTCTTCTTTTGTGTGAGCCACGACTAATAAGTGTCAAAGATGAGCTTAACGGGATGGTTGCCACATTATACGCTAAAGATAACATGATCTGCCTGAGGCAACCGCAAAAGCCATACGAGCCATAGCAACATCGAACTGAATCCAGAACCAAAAAACATTCATTATAGATTTTTCAAGTCACACGAAAAGGGTGCAACGTGCGCGATGACGATAGTCGTTCTCATTCCGAAGACAGCGATCTTCTCGTGGCTGAACTAAATCTGGCTCTCCGTGTTCTTTCAGATCTCTCTGCTCTTTTTGATCCTTGATCCCGACCTTCCCCACGATGTTCTGGGTTGCCCAGAAACTGTTTTCCCGGGATGCGGTGGGAATAAATATGGGCTATAGAATGCTTGTGATTCAAGCGTCTTCCGTTATGGAACACTAGGCATTTGGGCTTCCGCATCACAGAACTTCAACTGAGGTATGATGCAGACAATAGATGAAATGCCTGCATGTCGAAAACACATTCCCCGCAATTTTTAAAGATTAATGATGGGTTGTTTTGATTGAAGATGGAAGGAATTTCTATAGAGCTCAAACAAACATAGATTTTATAGATTCTTGGCTTCAGAAGTGTCCGTATGCAAGAGGCCACCTCCGTGATAGTAAAGCATCATCTATATCGCTTGGGAAACAATTTTAATAACATATCTTTAAAACTCACAATTGAATATTATGTATTTGATTAAAATCAGTCCCGTCGTACAAAGCAAAGGCGAGATGATCCATTATTCAGTCTGCGGCTATCTTATTGCCACGCTGCTGACCTGAGGAACGGCAAGCTTCTACAATTCTAATTCAATAGCAAACCCCACAGGTATGGAGCAGAGAGAAATGAAAAGGGAAGGTAGAATCAAAACAAAACAAATTCCACGACGGTCTTAAATGACAGAAAACGCGGTTCTTGCATTGTTCTTGACCTTCACGTGCCGCCAAGCTGTTCTTGGTGTGTGGTTGCCAGTAGCAACCACAGATCAACATACATCCAGGCTCAACCTTGATTTCATATGATCAGGTCGGCCATGAACAATTTATTTGCAGCATCATAACGGTTTCTAGCAGTAATACATTGACAAATAGTGCTTTGCTGCTTGATTGGAGGTTGGTGAGTCGCAATACTCCAATATATCTCGTTTATACTAACCAGTTGCGAAGTATCCCTTCACCATTTCCAACATGGCTTCCTATGGTCAAGAGACTCAACATAAGCATACCAAATCGTCGGTATTGCGATCTTTCATGCACAAGCGAACACCATCAGCAGGTGCGACATTATCCCCAGTGAACGACGTTTTCATTAGCACACCTGCCTATGGTACATCATTCCTGCCAGCCGTTCATCCTCAATCAAGAGCGCTTGGAGAGATTCACCAGAACCAGGGTCCAAACTCAGCAAAGACATCCAAGGGAAGAAATAACACTGGAGATGAGGGGAAGTTATCGCTACACAAGAAGACTATGAGCTCCATTTCTTTGAAGTCACTGAAAGGCAAAGACTCGGAGAAGGCGGGCAAGTCGAAAGATAAGGAGTACAAGGAAGGAAAGCCAAAAAAGACAAAGTCTTCCACAAACCTTGCAAGCCTGCTCTCACGGCCCAAGTCATCCAAGAGCCTCCGTAAGCAAGCACAAGATGATGAGTTGATATCCCAGAAGAACAAAGAGAACTACAGTCCGGCTACAGCAGCGGCAGAGGTAGTCTCACGGCCACCAATATATGCACAGTTTTCTAGCGAGTACTTTGCGAAGCAACCATTGGGAGGGAAGTTCTTGGAGGACGAGATAGACTTATACACACCACAACAGTATTCTCCAGGAAAACAACGAAATTTCTACGGAGGCCCTGGATCTCAACCAACCCTAGGAAAGCGAGACGAAGTATCCCAACGACCGAAGTCGACATATTTACCAAGTAGCTTCAGCATTCAGGATATTGGAAGACGCGTTAGCGGGGGAAGTGCAAAACTTAGTTTAGACTTGACTAGACGTGTATCAGGCAGTCAAAGACCGAGTTTCGACAGAAAATCAACCGACGTGTCTGTGAACTCGGAAAAGCTCGCCCCAAGCCGTGGACAGAGAGTTTTGGAAGCCATCTCAGGATCTAAAGGAGCAGCAAAAGAACCCGAGCAAAAGACGGAGCGAGTTCTCAATGAGAAGAATGTTGATAAGGAATTTGAGGCGATGTTGGATCGCCGTAATATTCCAGAGCATCAGCGAGGAAAGATGCGAAGTCTCGCTTTCACTATGAAGAAGGATTTTATCAAGCAAGATTGGGCTGAAATTGAAACGGCGAAAAATGGCAGACCTGGGACGAACGGTAGCGACTCAAGCGCTGATGTTACCAACGAAACAGATGTTGTGTCTAAGGCCAAGTCGAAGCGCCCAAGAAGCAGAACATTTACCTTATCTCGAAGCAGTAGCAAGGAGCCGAGTTCACCAACGAAGAAATCCAAAGCTGAAATCTCACTTATGAGACATTCCCGAACGAAATCCACCGAAAGTATCAACCAGGGAACTAAATCCATCACTGCATCAGGTGCTGCTGTTGCTCAGAACATAATTGCTAAGGCTAAGGGCCAGACACCAGATGACTTTGTTTCGTATTTGAGAAAGGTACAGAAGCCAGAATTGGTAGAAGTTGGTCGCCTTCATAAGTTGAGATTGCTCCTCCGAAATGAGACGGTTGCTTGGACAGATGCCTTTATCAAACAGGGTGGAATGGACGAGATTGTGGCACTCTTACATCGTGTTATGGAGGTCGAGTGGAGGTAAGTTTCTAATAAATGATATATCGAGGACGATACTAATCATAATCCATAGAGAGGAACATGAAGATGCTCTCCTACACGAAACATTGCTTTGTCTCAAGGCATTGGCTACCACAGCACTTGCGCTGCAAAATCTCAGCAAGATCCAGGTCACACTGTTCCCGGCTCTTTTGCACTTGGTGTTTGACGAGGAGAAGAAGGGACCGAGCGAGTTCACCACCCGTAACGTAATCAGCTCGATTCTATTCACCTACCTGAAATCTGCTCCATTGGCAGAACGCTCGCAACGAGCGAAGACTCTCTTATCCTACCTAAAGGACCCCGAGCCCAACGAATCCCAGCGACCAGTTGGCTTTGTTCTTGAAATGCGCCAACCTCGCCCATACCGCGTCTGGTGCAAAGAAGTGGTAAATGTTACTAAAGAGGTGTTCTGGATTTTCCTGCACAACCTCAACGTGGTCGCTCTTCCAGGAGCCAACCGGCGAGACGTGTCTTCCAGTCACGATACAAGCAGCTCGACCATATCTTCTAACAAGTCGGATAGCACGTTCGATAGCTCTAACCCACATCATTTATTCATGCTGAAGCACTTCCCACAAGAATTGCCTCCGGTACCTGCAGCTCCATATGTCGGAGGAGTTGAATGGGATGCTACCAACTATCTCGCTTCGCATCTTGAAATTGTGAATGGCATTATCGCATGCCTTCCAACTCGTGAAGAACGCAATACACTTCGTGATCAACTCCGAGTTTCCGGCTGGGAGAAGTGTATGGGTGTTACTCTGCGTACTTGCAAGGAGAAATTCTACGGCGGCGTCCATGCTGCGCTACGCTGCTGGGTCGCAGCAGCGACGGACGATGGATGGGACACGAGAGATGTGCGCTGTGGCCCGAGTCTCGAAAACAGAAGCCCAGTGCGGAAACCAGTCAGCAAGAAACCCATTGAGGTGGCACCCAGGATCGATATGAAGCTGGATTTCGGCAGAGAAAAGAAGGTAACGAATAATCATGACGCATGGCTATGAACAAGCCGTATTGGATTACTCTCCTGACGGCCTTTGAAATTGCTGGACTGGTGTTGGCGTTATTTTGGGGGTTGCGTTTTTGTTTTTTTGTTTTTTGTTTTTCATCATGGAGGAGGAAAGATCTGAACGATGTGCTGCATTGATGGGAGATTGATTCGCCCTCGTTTCCTCTCCTCCTCTTTCTCTTTTTTTTTATATAATGATCAGCATGACTAATGATTGGGATGAGAAAAAAGAAGATGATAATAAATTAACTTTGTTTGATAAATTCATATTACAATTTCTTTCCTCTAGAACTTCTTCAAATTACCAGTCTTGCTGGCCGCCTCCTATGATGATGATGATGTTGATAAACGTACGTGAAGCGGGGTATATAACTAGAGGCTACTTTAGTAGTAAAATCTAACTATAAAATTCTTTCAACAGTGTTTCCCTTGGTTATTCCAATTCAAACAAATACTCAGATGGCGTCGTGCGCTCGAAAAGAATAGAAGGGAAACAAACACACACCTACCTGCCTGTGAAAGATTACATAAGGCGGGGCCGAGGAAGATAGGGGCCTCACGTGACAACATATTTCTCAACCCCTATTCCCCCCTCGGCTAAAACTGTTGTCTTTTCCTTGGCTCGAGCCTCCTCCTCCCCCCTCGCTATCTCTCTTTTGTGTTAATTTGATCCAACAACTAAAGATTCCCTTCCTTTTTCTTTTATTAATCAAACTACAGAACAGACTGATGGGGGAAAAAAAATTGGAAATGAAATAGTCTGTTGTTTTTCAGTAGTTATATGATTTCTTTTGGGACCCAGAAATACATTTGTTTCTAGAAATAGTAAGACCTTTTTTTTTTATTTATTTTTTATTAAGATATAGTGGGATATGTTGAGGTATTTACTTACTTACCTTGGCTTGTTTCTGTCCCCTTGTACGTATGGCAGGTACGTGAAGAAAGAAAAGGCGGAGTTGTGTTTGTACTGTACTAAGGGTTTGGGAGATACGTAAGTACTCCGTAGATGGATGTTAGACAGTTTTTAGTACTACTGTTGTTATTGTGTACTTAACATCGTTATCATCATCATCATCAATGGCGAAAAGATGAAGTTGTTTACGAAAGTATATTAGTTAGACTTCTGCTTGTGACATTTTCCTATTTTGGGGGTGGTGTGGTTTGGGGGCGAATGATGGGGTACCTAGGTAGGGATGGTTTTATCAGGATCTGTTTGGTGTACCAAACCGGTTACCTGTATTATCATTGTGCTGTACGGGATAAAACATGATTGATAAACTCCTGGATATTCTTGAACACCCTCCTACTGGATTTTGTGGAGTGCTTTTGAAGGACCTGTAGGGTAATGGAAGGCAAAGTCACGTGGAAAGTATGTTTGAAGAAAAAAACAAGAAAACTCAGCCGGAAAGTGGAACCCCGTACTTATTATCATTTTTTATTGTATCTTAGGAGTCGTCTACCTGGTTTCCTGCACCTGGTACAGATGAAACCTTGAAGGCCAACCTCACCGCTGTTGGCTGCTGGCTGCCTGTGCTGTCATCAACAAACAACTTCAATTACATTGATCAATCCAGATCTTCGATGTCTTCGTCTCCTTCCTCCCGATCCCCCTCATCCTGCTGCTGCGACTACTACACTACTGTTCCTGCTGATGCTCCCGATCATGCCGTGAAATGTCATGCGATCCCTCCCAATGACATAATGTCCAGAATGCTGTCTCCTCTATGTGTCGCTCTGGTATTTTATCATTACGACATCTGGCACCACCAGCCGTCGAATGTAGCGAGTAAGATGGAAAGTCATGCCATCAGGCATCAGTCAATCGATCGATCAATCAAGCTATCAATCATTGTTTCGTTTTGATAATATTCGGTAATAAATGAAACCAGCACCTACTGTATAGTATATTACAGTAGACTACAGTATGTATTGTAGCTACACGGTAGGATTGGGTAGTACAGTACTGGATGTACGTAGCGTAGGAACTGTAAACTGTATATGATATATAAATTCGTAATAGTCATATACTGTATGTACATATACACGTACTGTACATGTACAGCCTATATTGTGTTGGTGTATTTATGATATCTACATTCGCACCTCCGTACACATACATGTACAGTATATACAGTATATACAGTGCTGTTGCCGTCAGAAAATAAAAATAAAAAAGAATAAAAAAAGATTTAGCGTCGGATGGATGGTCATAGTGGGGTACTAAATACCGTAATAAACGGTCTAGTGCTGGGCGTAGCAATGGAGGGGTTCCGTCCAATCCCATCGAGTGACGTCGGCGGGCGCCAGGATGTCATCGAAGATTTCCAGTGCCCCGCTTATATTATGTATGTACAGCATGCACCACGGTTGATGTAGAAAGGGAAAGAAAGTGAATTGAACGGAATTGAAAGCGACGAGTTGATAATAATACTGCATATATATTTGAATACCACAAAATACACAGGATTACGGTATTAAAATAACAGCCTAAAAGGGAAAAACAAACTGAAATAAAAAGACGTTGAGTCGTGCGGGTTGCCTTGTCGACGACGATAGAAGAGCGTGGAAGCTTCGATGTTCCTCTCGCTTCTTCTCGCTGCACCTTCCACACGGGTCTAGCTGATTCCAGCACAATTCTGGCAAACCATAAATTTTGAACCCCCGCCAACCTTCTCTTCTTTTCCTCATACCACAATCAAACCTCTTCCTGAACACTACATTCTGCTTCACCCCATCAACGAAGCTGTTCATTGAAATCAATCCATCTATCTACCTAATTATACCACCACCACCAAATCATTAATACTTCATCACACACCGCAATCATGGGTCCCGCTATCGGTAAGTCTCCAAAACCACAATCAACACCACACCACTACCCTCCCTCCCTCCCACCAGCCACATGAAACTAACATGGCAAATAGGAATCGATCTTGGTACCACCTACTCCTGTGTGGGTATCTACAGAGATGATCGTATCGAAATCATTGCCAACGACCAGGGAAACCGAACCACCCCCTCCTTCGTTGCCTTCACAGATACCGAGCGTCTCATTGGTGATGCCGCAAAGAACCAAGTCGCCATGAACCCCACAAACACAGTCTTTGATGCCAAGCGTCTCATCGGACGCAAGTTCGCAGATGCTGAGGTCCAGGCTGACATGAAGCACTTCCCCTTCGCCGTTATCGACCGTGCTGGCAAGCCAGTCGTCGAGATCGAGTTCAAGGGCGAGAAGAAGCAATTCACCCCAGAGGAAATCTCTTCCATGATCTTGGTCAAAATGAGAGAGACCGCTGAGGCCTACCTCGGAGGAACCGTCAACAACGCCGTCGTCACAGTCCCAGCCTACTTCACCGATTCACAACGTCAAGCTACCAAGGATGCTGGTTTAATCGCCGGTCTCAACGTCCTCCGTATCATCAACGAGCCTACTGCTGCCGCCATTGCATACGGTCTCGACAAGAAGGTTGAGGGTGAGCGCAACGTCCTCATCTTCGATTTGGGAGGAGGAACTTTCGATGTTTCCCTCTTGACCATCGAGGAGGGTATCTTCGAGGTCAAGGCCACCGCTGGTGACACCCATTTGGGTGGTGAGGATTTCGACAACAGACTTGTTAACCACTTCGTTAACGAGTTCAAACGCAAACACAAGAAGGTATGAAATGATCATTTTCTTTACATTCAATGGCATGTACATTTTGGAACATACATTTTGCAATGTACATTCTGAAATGTACATTCGGGAACATACATGGAGTGTATATGATAGAATATACATGATTACATAATACTAACATTTTGACTACAGGATTTGTCTTCCAACTTACGCGCTCTCCGTCGTCTCCGCACTGCTTGCGAGCGTGCTAAGCGTACCCTCTCTTCCTCCGCACAAACCTCGATCGAAATCGACTCCCTTTACGAAGGTATCGACTTCTACACCTCCATCACCCGTGCCCGTTTCGAGGAGCTCTGCCAGGATCTCTTCCGTTCCACCACCTCCCCCGTCGACCGTGTCCTCGCTGATGCCAAGCTCGACAAATCCAAGGTTCACGAAGTCGTCCTCGTCGGAGGTTCCACTCGTATTCCTAGAATCCAAAAGCTCATCACCGACTACTTCAACGGAAAGGAGCCAAACAAGTCCATCAACCCTGATGAGGCTGTTGCATACGGTGCTGCCGTCCAGGCTGCCATTCTCTCCGGTGACACTTCATCCAAGTCCACCAACGAGATCCTCCTCCTCGATGTCGCGCCTTTGTCTCTCGGTATCGAGACTGCTGGTGGACAGATGACCAAGCTCATTCCCCGCAACACCACCATCCCAACCAAGAAGTCCGAGGTCTTCTCCACCTTCTCCGACAACCAACCCGGTGTGCTTATCCAAGTCTTCGAGGGTGAGCGTCAACGCACCAAGGACAACAACCTCCTCGGAAAGTTCGAGCTTACCGGTATCCCACCTGCGCCTCGTGGTGTCCCACAGATCGAGGTTACCTTTGATGTTGATGCCAACGGAATCATGAACGTCTCCGCTCTTGAGAAGGGCACCGGAAAGTCCAACAAGATCGTCATCACCAACGACAAGGGCCGTCTTTCCAAGGAGGAGATTGAGCGCATGTTGGCTGAGGCCGAGAAGTACAAGGAGGAGGATGAGGCAGAGGCTGGCCGTATCTCGGCGAAGAACGGTCTCGAGTCA
>Ga0247734_1001046_pt1 | contig 22013 bp, 20 predicted proteins | sample UWRJL103311B2_FD_180933 | JGI IMG/M metagenome (GOLD analysis project Ga0247734, IMG submission 180933) | Plant litter microbial communities from Arlington Agricultural Research Station in Wisconsin, United States - UWRJ-L103-311B-2 | ecosystem: Environmental > Terrestrial > Plant litter >... | reverse complement strand
CATGTAACCAACAACTAGCTACATTGGATACAAATCTATTAGTTAGGAAGTTAGTTATTGAGTTATTTACTCTTAACTTACTAACCTAACCTTATACCTAACCTTATACCTTCCCCCAGCTCTACTTAAAGCAGCTTATTAACTTCACTTTAGCTAAATTCAACTTCACCTCACTCATTATTAAACTTGCCTCTCTACCTCCACTGACCTCCAACTCCCGTACTTATATATAACAATGCTCTAAGAGATAATACTATCCTGAATTCCGAATTCTGAATCCTGCTTCCCGTACCCGTTGCTTCTCTTAAGACTCTTCCCCCGCCATTATTCCGCTGCTCTCACCCTAACCAAGCGACGAGTGAACGCACGCACGCACGCATCACCACCACGTCACATCCCAGATATTGTCCACCAACTACTGGGACTGCCCCAAACCGGCAAAATGTTTATCGACAACGCACCCAATAGGCATCCGTCTCTGACGCCCGCGGGTTTAGGAAACTACCACCATCTTATAAATTTTAATCTACTTAGACCCTCGTGCAAAAATGCTGGCTCGATGGCTTGAATGGACCATGGCAAGCTGCTGCTGCGAGGAACCATCCTATCCAAACACCCCTATATCCCATACTCTTATTATTCATGTACTACGTAGTGGTATATTTACCAATTCGGCAATGCTTTGGCCAAACCTAATAGCTTCGGTATCCAACACCCCCACAGTAGCGTCCTTTTACCGTACTTTCATCTTCCCCAGTTTATATATTTCCCGGCGGTCAGTGGCGCTAGTTGTCTAGTGTGGGGTTTGTGCGACCGGCTCCACCGTTTTTCTTCTGTCTCCTTTAAAGACCCCAAGGCCCGCCTTGTCCATCGTGAGTTTGACTAGAACAATTGCCTCATAATTTCCCTTTCTGACTTCATTCTCTCTGGCTGCTCCCCCTCCCACTGCTCTCAACTTTCTCTCTTCGTCTGTGATTGAAAAGCCGCCTCCATCATCAGGGTGAACCTACTTCTAACTCCTACTTCTTGGAATTTATATTTTTGGGAGGGATTCTGCAACATTAAATAATGCTATCCTACGATCGTTCAACCATGGGGCAAACAAATTCAACTGCCTCTACGGCAGACCACCTTCCAATAAATGCAACTCCATCAAAGTCTATGGCCAATGGCATCTCTCACTCTCAAAACCAGCAACCGGAAACCGAGCACCACCATATATGGCTGGTCACTGGCCCCGCGGGCTGTGGAAAGAGCACCGTCGCCCAATATATAGCCAAATCTCTAAATCTCCCATTCCTTGAAGGTGACGATGTAAGTTCTCGCCCCCCCCTGGCCATCCACAGAGCAACATTCTTCTAACACAAGAACAACCCTTTTAGTACCATCCCAAAGCCAATGTTGATAAGATGGCTGCAAACATCCCCCTCACGGACGCCGACCGTTGGGACTGGCTCACCTCCCTCCGCAGCGCCTCGCTGGCCGAACTCTCTCGTGGCTCCCAGGGCGTCGTCCTCACCTGCTCGGCCCTCAAGGCCAAGTACCGCGACGTGATCCGGGTCGCGCCTTTCTACTACCCTAATCACAATGTCCTCGTGCACTTCATCTACCTGCACGCCCCCGAAGAAGTCCTCATGGCAAGGGTTGCCGCACGCAAAAACCACTACATGAGCGCGGCCATGGTACACAGCCAGTTCGAGGCCCTCGAGGAACCCAAGCAGGAAGAGACCGATGTCATCACGGTCGATGTTAGCGGCGACATCGAGAACGTGGAAAGAGAGGCGCTGGCTAAAGTCGAAGCGGCGGTTAAGCGGGAGCTGGTACGCGATGCATCGAGATAGATAGCAAGAGAGCGAAGAGTATGACGATTGTCAGCGGATCGGCCAGCTCCTCCGGTTAAACGGGACGTTTTGGAACATGGGAGCTTGGGATCGCGGGCAGTTCATTTTCCCCCCTATTTAGTTCAACCCCGAACGGCGTTGGTATTTCGCGTGATCATGGGCGTTGCTTGAGAATGGTTTTGCCCGTTTTAGGAAGTGCTTGCATGCGTGCATGGGAAGGGATTGGTATGCGTAACTAAAAAAATCCGGCGCTAGGGGGCTTTTCTTAAATTCTTCTGTGATGCGGTTGCTTGTTTGCAATCCTGGCCATAGAAACAGGGATATCGGGATCTCATGAGATTTATGAGTGTATAAGGGCTATAGTACTTAGAAATAATGATCACAAGATGTAACGCATAGAAGCTAAATGGAATGCTGCTGAGTTCACTCCACGACCTGCAGAACTATAGGGGTGCATTTAGGGGTGTATGAAACATTCTAATCTATAGTCTATTTGCACGGAGCCTTCTTCCATCATGCGGGGTATTCTGAGTACCATGCATATATGTACATTGCAGGAAGGGTGTAAGATGACAGCGCAGAAATCTTCATTCGTTGCACGGCTTGAGGCTGAGGACCGAGTAGGATTTTTAGTCAAGCGGGACCGAGAAAACATCGGTCATTCATAGATGCCCAACCCTGAACTTCCAGCGTGCATGCATATATATGCACGAAGGAGTTTCTGGAACACATCACCTAGTCATCTGCTTTCCGTACTACCACCACGGCATGCTAGTAGGTACAAGGAACTTACAAGCTGTTTGTATATGTACGGGCTTGATGTACGGAGCAAATGTACAATCTCACCGAAGCTGTACGACCATGCTCTCTGGTTCCTCTACGAAGCCTTGAACAATCTTCGCGGCCCGAGCCATGGTTGCTCCATCCACAACTCGATGATCAGCACTCCAGCTGAAGTTGCATACTTGTCGCTTCACCAAATCTCCTTCATCATCAAACGCAGGCACTGTTCTTATTTTGCCTATCCCGAGGATGGCGACCTGACCTTCTATGATCACAGGGGAAAGTGTAGTCCCGCCGATGTTGCCGATGTTGGATACGGTAATGGTTCCGCCTGAGAGGTCGGCAGGCCCAAGTTTACCAGCCATAGCGAGAGTTTGGAGGTGTGTGAGTTGACTGGCGATCGAGAGAATGGAGAGGGATGAAACGTTCTTCAGGACAGGAACGAGAAGTCCGTTGGGTGTATCCATTGCCACGCCGATGTTGTGTTGCTGACGGTGGACAAGTACGGGTTTGGATGTCGTTGAGTCGGTACCGACGCGGGCGTTCAGCTGTGGGTAGTCGTCGAGCATCATTGAAACGGCTTTGATGATGAATGGTAGGTATGAGATTTTTGTAATCTCACCTATCGGATTTTTTGTGAGAGATTTGTTAAGTTTAGGTCGTAATGCGGAGAGAGAAGTGAAGTTTATTTCGTCAGCATAGAGGAAATGTGGTATCGAAAGAGACTTGGTCATGCTCTTGAACATTTGGAATTGTGTGTTGGAGAGTTGAGTTATAGTCTCGGTTTGCGGGCCATTCTCTATTTTTGGTATGGGAGATGCTTTTGTGCTTGATTGTGTGGGAACAAAGTCTCTTTGCTTTGCGAATTGGTGGACATCGTCTTTCAAAACTCGCCCATCTCTTCCTGTGCCATTGATATCCGCTATATTGACATTTAATGTCTTCGTTAGATGCCTTACAGCGGGTGTTGCCAGAGCTGCGTGTGTCCCTTTTGATTTCAAGTCTTTCCCAGATTCAGAGGGAACATCTTGTATGGTTTCCACAGACTTAGGGGCAATCTTTTCTTCCACTTCGGCTGTGTTTCCCTCCACAGCACCAGCTTCGGCAATGGCAACCAAATCATCTTCCTTAATAGCACCTTGTATATCAATATCAACTAAAGGCTTTCCCACCTTCGCCATATCCCCAGCTTCATAATGTAGCTTCTTGATAACACCTGCAAAACGGCTTGTAATTTCCACGGAGGCTTTGTCACTTTGGACTTCACAAAGTTTATCAAATTCCTCAACGAATGCCTCCGGTTCCACAAACCATTGTATTATTTCACATTCTCGAATACCTGCAGCCATTAGTCAACTTAGAATCCACATGAAGAAAGCAATAATAAACCTTCGCCAATATCCGCCAGCAGAAATGGTTTGATAGCTTGATTTCTTGTAGATGCGTGAAACGGCCGGTGGCTTGCGGGGAAATGTCTTGCAATGCTGAGGCTTTTGTAAAAACGGTACTGTCTGGAGCAGCACTGCGAATAAAATTGGAGACGCATCTTGAGTCTATATTGCTTTCAGAAAACCCTCGGTGAGTTTTGCAAAAGGAAGGGAAAGTAAGTACTTTAATAATGTTTTGAGGGGAATGTTACTGCCCCTCGCTACCCCAGATTTTAGAAACCCGACGAAAGCCGCGTTTAAGCGATATATTTATTGCCCAATTATAATATTCTACACTCCGTCGAGCCAGTCATATCGAGCATTCTAAGATGATGATAATGAAAAGAAAACGAAAGCTTGAGTTTTATGTGTTTTGATGTCTTTATGTCTTGATATGTCTTGATAATAAACAAAATTTGAAACCCGATTAATTATCATGTACAAGTGAAGAAACTTGGCTTACTCAATTGTCATGCTAAGAGACCCACTTAAATTGTAGGTTACCCGTACACCCCTTGAGCATTTATTTCTGAAGCTCAAACGTGATACACAAACAGACATGTTCCTTACACGACGGCCTTTACGGGCAACCAACCTGGGGTTCGATTCAGCAGCTTGTATAGCATGTCAATGGAGGACTTTCAGCGGTTCTTACCGCTGTTCGATTGAAAAGGACTCGAAAGACACGAAAGAAATAAATCCACTTATAACACAACCACTCCTAGAAGATGCCCCTCGAGCAGACGGCAAAGCTGTAGAAGAGTTCACACCAAAACCTCTTAACCGACCAATCGGTCTCCCAAACCCTCCTAACGCTGGCGAAAATACTGGTATCGATGCTAGGACTTGGAAGCAGAGAAGGGAGGATTATCTAAACTATGACAAGCATCTCGTTAGACGCAAAGAGATGTAAGAGCCGGCACAGTTAATTTGAGTTCAATACTGATTTGGTTAAATAGAACCAAGAAGTTTGCCAGGTCCTATTATCGGGATTGGAGTAATATGCGACTTCACAAAGGAAAATCATTTATTGCGCCTCCGAGGCTATTCAAGGCCGAATTCGCGCAATACTTCCCTAATTTCCACGGACGCACTCTGATTAAAGACAATAAGATGCGAGATACGACAACAGTGCTTGATAACAAGATCTCGATTGTGAGTGTTTACAACACAGACTGGGCACTGCGGCAAGCGAATACATTTGTGCTGGAAAAAAACAACCCAGAGCTTCATGAGATCGTTGATAGTAGTAGCGATGCTCAAATGGTTCAGATAAATATAGAGGAGAATCCTCTCAAGCATGGATTAATCAAGTTGTTTATGCCCAGTCTAAGAAGGAAGATCAAGGAGGAAAATTGGGGAAAGTATTTCGTGGTCAAGAATAACATACCCGAGGATTCTCGCGATGCTATTGGATATCTGAACAGCAAAGTTGGCTATACATATCTCCTAGATGGCAAATGTAGAATTCGCTGGGCAGGAAGTGGGCCGGCGGAGGGAGACGAAAAGCAAGGTCTAGTCGCAGGTGTAAAGAGGCTATTGGAAGAAATGAAAACCAAAAGGACGGAAAAGCTTACGCAACCACCCGCCTCAAAGGCGAAGAAGAACACAGCTTTGAAGGCATAAAATTGGTCGGCTGTATGATATTGTCCAGATATACCCATAATTATTGTACAAAAGATATTATTCCTCTCGCCCACCTGAACGCCGCGCTTTCCATCAAATCGTGATGCGTATCACATAAAGTACAAGAACATTAGGAAACAAAAAGCAATAAAGCTTCCCATGATAATCCCATCCCTTCTCTTCTTCGCCGATATCCTCCCTATCAAACTATTCAATCCTGGGACTTGACTAGCAGCACCGGTGATCCTCCTGTTGATACTGGCCAAAGACTCCCTCTGCAAACCAAAGCTCTCATTCACAGCGTACGCCTGGCTCAAAACACTGTCTGCCATATTATGACTATTGTCTATCCTGCTTCTCTCTCCCAACATATAGTCTGCCTCGGCCGCTTCAGGGTTATTTGAATGATATGCATCAATATCACTTCTCACATTCGACAATAGATTTGCGCGGTTTCGTGCATCCTGTAGCTGCGACTTCAGTCGTGCAAGTTCCCGTCGATGTTCTGACAGCACTTCACGATGCCTTGCGAGATTGTTTTGCTTTGTAGCAGATGCTGTGAGAGATGCCTCGGAGTCAAGAAGTCGGGATAGTTGGGAGATGAGAGTTTCTCGCTATTGCTATGTTAGCGTCCAAGGTTCAATCTAACCCAGAAATCGCACCTTTTCAAGAATCTCTTGTAATTTTGTCTCCGTTTGTCTTTCGTCGTCTGATGCCTTTGGCGGTATATTTGGCACACCTGCAAACTGTGAATAGGTATGGAACAGAGTCTCAGTCTTTTACACCCAATTAGCTGATGATTCAAAGAGCTTAGGGAACCAAACATACCTGCGTTTCTAATGAGCGGGCTTGCTGCCTGAGCTGAGCCCACCCGGTACCAGTAGAAGAAGCCATTATTGATTTGGTATATGTTGGGTTGCGTTTTGATGTTCTTGGAATCACCCGTCAGCCGCGTTGAGCCTTGTAGTCCTTCTAACTACGGTATGGGGCCGATCCTAGTACGGAACAACATTCTTCCATCTTGGCGCTCGCTAGAGTGAAGTCCGCACACAGAAATCCAATTTTTTGCGAACGACGACGATATTTTACGACTATCCACACTCTTCGACAACACGACAACTCTTTCAAAATGGTAAGATACGATACCTTAAATGCGTTGGAAAGTATGTCTGGGCTAACCACTCGATTCGACAGTCGTCCGGAAAGATCAAGACCGGCTCGCTCTGGACCAAGGGAAAGGATGACCTCCACAAGCAACTCGGAGAGTTGAAGACCGAGTTAGGGCAATTGAAAGTGCAAAAGATTGCAGGAGGATCAGCTTCTAAGCTCACAAAGATGTGCGTATCTATCTGAAAATAAACGCTGCGATCGATGGAGGAATTGAGCGGTGGAGGGAGCAAGCACACGACACTTAACTAACATGTCTTTATCAACAGCCACGATCTCCGAAAGTCAATCGCAAAGGTCCTCACAGTCATCAACGCCAACCAACGCGCACAGCTCCGTCTCTTCTACAAGGGAAAGAAGTACCTACCCCTCGATCTCCGACCTAAGCAAACCCGCGCCATTCGGAGACGTCTGTCAAAGCACGAGAGCGGAAAGACATTGGACAAGACCAAGAAGAGATCGATCCATTTCCCCCAGCGAAAATTTGCTATCAAGGTACGAATCATGAAACTTCCAACATATTCGATTTTGAATATATAAAATCGGTTGCAAGATTCCGTGTGGACAGGAGACTAACTTCATATAGGCGGAGGCTTAAGTGACTGGTTTGGGATTGATTTATTGCATGGCTCTCTGACAAATGACTTGGGGTTCCAAGACATGGTGTATCATGGAAAATAGCATAGTTGGCATGGGCGCCAACTCAATAAACCACGACTAAACAATGATCCTTGTGTGTTTTGCCTGTGTGATATGGAGGTGTTGATGAAAACCCGATTCGAACCTACTATGGCCCTGGCTTGCGATTTCAACGAAGTGGTGGGAGGAGTGTTAGAACGGACAATCTTCGATCGAGAGCTAGATAATCCAAGATGTGATATCAAGCTTTTCAGTGCCTGTGGCCGTAACATCCTTGACATCCACGAACTTTTGCCAGCGCATTAGTGTCAGGTGTGATGATGTCTCTTGGGAACCACCCAAGTGGATGGATTAACATGAGCCAGCAAAATTCTCTTGACTTATCATGCTGCCTCTAGTGGAAGGAGACGGCGTTAACTCCCAATTTCCCCTTCTTTCATGTCCCCTGTACTTGAGAAATGTATCTTTCCATCTTGTTACTCTCATGAAAAACTGTCAGCGACTAGCTTCCCCCCTCTATTCCCATTGGGTCACTGGCTTGTATCTGGAGTTTCTCTTCAGAGATAAACGAAAACTGAACTTCCTAGTATCTTAGTATAAATAGACACATGCAATAAAATTTCGTAGCATTGGTATACGATTCACATGCCATCATGAGACCATAAAAAGATTTCCTCAATCCACATTTCAGCTACTAAACTACTCCTAGGTGCCCGAGGAATACTTATCAGGCCGCTACAAGAGTCCAATAGCTTAATATCGCAGAAATATAGACTCACAGTCTCTATACGTTACACAGAATAACATGAATTTTGGACTATGAGTTTGCGCTATACACTCATGTAAACTTTAACAATCTAGTACATCCAAAGTAGCAAGAAACAAGAGATCAGTAGGAGATAGCAATAAGATCATATATATTCATTTCTACTAACTTCTGGCACTATCAGTATCTACCCAAGGACAGGTTTTCGGAGATCCCGTATAGTATTCAGGAATCGCCTTCACCAGCATCCGTACCCGTTGGACTTGTCTTCTCGGATACCGATTCTGCAGCAGAACCTTCATGTTCTTTCATGTGCTTTGTAAGTTGATTTGCTCTCACGAACATTTTCCCACAGCCTGGAAAGTTGCACGCATGACTGCATACGTGTTAGCTTTCATATTTCCTATCAATGCGTACTTTAATAGTCCACAAGAGGGGGAGGGATGACTTTACTAACCTGCCCTTAGTTCCGTGGATCTTTCGATGCTTCGCGAGGTTCGACGACTCTCCGAATTTCTGCCCACAGATATCACAAGATAGAGGCTTTTCTCCGGTATGGGTTCTCATATGCATAAGACAAGCGCTGTGTTGGGGGAATCTTTTGTCGCAATAAGTACACTTGAACGGTCTATCCAAGGTCAGATAAGGCAAATAAATAAAAAATAGTCTGGAGAACTAGAAGACAAGCCCTTATTCATTATGTCAAACTCTTCAGTGCATTCAACCACAAAAAGCTTGCAATACAAGTAGTTGTGTATGATCACAAAGCTTGTAGCCAAGCTTTAGTCGATCATGAGTTCCACACTCTAGCGTTCTTGCCGTAGTGGGAGTTTCACAGAGTTTGACATAGTAGGCAGCCATACTTCGAGGTGCAGGATGTATTAAGTTGGAAGACATGGCTCTGAATTTTACGTACCTTTCGTTAGTATGAGCACTTCGTACGTGTTGGTCTCTTGCCTGATCAGCTGAAAATTTCGCACCACAAAAGTCACATTTTGAGGGTTTGTCTATACATGAGATCAGTATCATGAAAAGTGAAAGCGTACACCTTATAGCGAATAAATGGGCATGAACCTACGGCCAGTGTGTGTGAAAGTGTGCCGCTCGATCTTAGAACGCTGGTCAAATCCAGCCTTCGATGGGTCTTTTTTCGCTTTGCGAGCACAGCCTTCCCATTCGCAGAAATAGCCAAGTTCGGTTTTTTTCAAACCCTTGATGTGGTCGTCGAACACATGCTGCTGGAGTTTTTCCTCGTCTCCGAATGACTTGCTGCATGCCACTTCGCCTTCTTTCCAGCGGCAGCAGTGGGCTTGAGGTAACTCCTCGTCCATAATAGTCGCTGGATATTTGGGGATGTAGTCTGCAAAATCTACCTCAACTATTTCAGGAATATCTGGTTGGTAATGATTATGGAGATGGCTCCAGAGCTGATCTTGATCTTCAAACTCATTTCCACAGGCATCCCAACCACAAAGCAAAGGTTGAGTGGTTGGGTCTGTATGTGCTCTATGGAAGTGACTATGGATATCAATTGGGTTATAGAACGTCACGGGAGCACAGTCTGGTGCTGGGCATGTAGCTCCAGTATCAAAATTGAAGCCGTGATCTAACTCTATGTGATTTTGGAGGGGCTCAGGACCCATCTTCTCATTGCAGGCTGGTGCAGGACATCGAAATAGAAGTTGGGGGTCGATATGCTTCTGATGGACGTGAGAGCCCAAATCAGCCTCGCTGTAGAAGGGCTCATCACATCCTAACCAGCCACAGTTGAAGACCGGGTCAATATTATCCGATCTCGATGAGTATGCTCCATCCCATAAATTAGACGAGTCCTCGAAATGGGCACCCATACCAGACACTATAGCTGAAGCTTTAATATCACCACAGGGAGCTGGTGCTTCCGCGGATAGGTGGGATTGTTTTGCTCTACCCAAAGACTTTTTAGTGATAGGGGGAGTTCGCGGCTTTAGTGACCGAGTGCTGGAGGCTATTGAGAGAGTATCCACAGCTTGTTGAAGGTATGGATCCAGAGGCACATGCATGTTTCCCTGAATTGAACGTGGTGCTGCCGCAGTCCAAGGTGATTTGTTATTTTTCCAGCTTTGTATCTGGGAAGAGGGCCTTATAATATGGGATGTTGGTATAACGCATCCATCCGATGCTTTGACGAGGCAGGGGTCGGGACAAGGGCAAGCAGATTCGTCGCAGGACTGCTCATCACAAGGTACAGCAACAACTTTCAACTCGTCGCAGTCTGGCTCATCACAAAGAACTCCAGATGAACAGCTGCTACAGCATTCGCTACTAACAGACTCCGCATCACAGTCAGGGATTAAAGTCGTCAGAGGTCCACCACCTGCTGCAAGTTCAGTTCTTGTTGGTTTATAATTTTGGAGCTCCCTAGTTTTTTGGCGCTTGCGGGCTGGCTCTTGAGAGGCCTCTCGGTCCCAGTTATTAGAGATGAGACTTGAGTTTTGGGGGAAAGTGCTAGTTTCTTGATGGCCACGGGTCAGCTATACTTGCAACATATCTAAACTCTCTAGAGCTCAGTAGAGAGAACACATACGTATTGAGTTATAGTCATAGGTCATTGCAGACAAAGAGTCATTCCGTTGGGGTGACTGTGAATCGCCATATGTGGCCCCAAGCCCAAAAGGTTCATCATAAAATTGCCGGGTTTGAAGCGTATTTGGCTGCTGATTGTAGTAGTTATTATTTCTACTTTCACTCATTTGGTGATTGAAATGCCCCATGGAGAGGTTATAATGAGCTGGCTGATAAAAGCTACCCCCATCAAACGCAAAAGTGCCGTATGTAGGTGCCGCGGCGTTCCCATATGGGTTTGGGGACGTTGATAGATAGTTTACAAGTGATGCCTCGTTCACGGTGGCATGCTCGGGCCTTCTCGCCTTTGGAATCGCCATACCGGTATTTGTTCGAGTTTAAACAAGTAACTAGATAACTAGGAGCTGTGGAGGAAAATGCTAGAGAGGAAGGGGTATCAGCTTTTGAACATTCGGCGGATATAAATTGCGCACTCACATTCTACTGGAGCATTTCTTGTAACCTTTGATCCCAGAACTAGCACAGGCAAGAAGCCTAGGAGAAGGATTCGGAGAAAGGCTCAAGGATCTTGATACCCTTTTGCTAAAACCGAAGGGCGAGGGGGAGGGGTTTTAGTGAAGATGAAGATGAAGATGTTGAAGTGAAGAGTTTAGCCTTGGCATACCTAGCCAACAAGGTGTGTAAAAAAGCTCCAGGACCCCGCCGCAAGAACATTCGTAATCGCAATCGATTGAAAGGGGCTTAGCGTATATTCCGGTCCATCAGCCTTCAACCATTAATTAACCATTAACAACCTTCCCGTCAAACCTCACTGCCCCTCATCACCGATAACGATAAACAGTGATTAAAAAGACTAACCACGGTTGACTTATTTTTTCGGACTTTCCACGAATATTTAAAATATAAATAGATCACAAGCATTGGGCATCTTGATACATCTTGATTCATCTTCTCTCTTCGGTGATTTTCGTGCGGTTCTTCTCTACGTTGATTGTGCCAAATAAACAAAGACCAGAGATGCTTCTTGACTTGTTCAGAATAATCTACTAGGCTGGAGACGATGATAACACATGGAAGCCCAATGCCTTAAAAATATAACGTACCAGATATCTCAGTGCACCGTGTAATAGTTTGATTTCTACTCAAATCGTTGATCGACTGCAACCTTGTGGTCCCAAGCACTGCGCCGACGCTAAATCAACCTCATTGCGACGACAAACAACTCCAGTCTTCTCCCTTGCGCCAAATCCTCCCAACACCCCAACCCGCCTCACAGCGTCTTTTCCTTTCCAATAGTTATTCTCCAAACATCCATTCATCATGGGAAACCTCTGCGGCAAAGAATCATCCCAAGATAACTTCTCCCAACCTGGCCGAACCCTCTCCTCCGCCCCTCCGCCGTCTAACACCGCAACCGCACCTCTTCCTAAGAAGATTGGTGGCCCCCCACGAACGCTAGGTGGCAACTCATCTTCGAAAACTCCTCAGACAGCGGCGCAACAGGAAGATGCTAGGAAGAAAGCTGCTGAGGCTGCCGAGGTGGGTAACAAACTGCGGGCGTATGGCCCTGCGCCAAATCCATGGAGGATTTGATTGGGACGCGGGTTTTGAATGGAATAAAGGCTTATGTTTTAATGTGTAGGCGAGAGCAAATGCTGCGAACAAGACGAAAGGGAAGTTGGGAAGTCAGTTACAGAGTCAGAAGAAGCAGACGAGGAGCGATACTCTTGAGGCTCTGAGTAAGGATGAACGGAGGATAAGAGATGCTGATGCATCGGCCGAAGCAAGGGCCTACAATTGATGGAGATCAAAACAAGTGGATGAGGCCTATGGCGCAATAGAATTGAGTCTGTTAATAGGCGCTAATATTCAATGTTTCTTATGCTTTTGGGCTTTGTTTCATAGATTAAATTCTCTCTGGGCTTAGTATTACATATTTGGCAAGCCTAGGTAACCGTATATCTTCCACTTGCAGGTGCCCTTCCTTCTGCATCATTGGCTGCTATCGTACCCTCCTTTAATAATCGCATCAACTCCTTCATAGCATCAGTGACCACGACCTCGGTATCTCCTTCTACCAGAATATACAGTTTTGGCTCTGCGTTCTGAGGAACCTCTTTACCAGCCGGATAGAAGTTTCCTTTTGTAGTAATGGAAGTACCGGTTGATTCAAGAATCTTGGCCACATTAGTCCTGTTGGTGACAGCCCATCTAGCTTTTTGGGGGAAGTCATTAATCTCGAGTGTTGCGTGAAATGCGCCAGCATCCGGACCTTTGTTGTCAATAGGCACACCAGATCGTAATTGACCAGTCTTGCTAAGTCGAGCATTGATAGATTCCCTCGCAGAGTTGACTTTATCAAGCGGATTCTTCGATTTAGAGCCGACTGCAACCTCGGTACGGATAACATTGATCTTGCCATCAAGATCAATGCCTTTAGGTACACCGGCAAGGCGGACAGGCGCCGCTACTGATACTGCTGGTTGGACGGTGGACGCAGCTTGCAAGACAACATCTTCATCAGCCTTCTCCTCTTTATCGTCATCGTCATCGCCATCAGTCTTGTGCGTCTTCCTCTCACGATTTCTCGCTGCTTCACGATCTGCATCAAGACGATCTAGTCCTTTGCCGCCGAAACCAGAACTCTCCTTCGACTTCCCAGCCTTTAGTTTTGCACGGAAAGATTTTCTCATCTCGTCAAGGCGCTCGGGTACGGTTTGGCCAGACTGCTCAAGAGCTTTGGCTATACCTACCGAGAATTGCTCTTGCTCTTCTGTCACAAAAGTTACCGCAGTGCCAGTTTCTCCTGCTCTCCCAGTTCGACCTGCTCTGTGAACATAGTCCTCTAGATGGTTTGGAGCATCGAAATTGACGACTAATTTCAGTTGTTTTACATCTAGGCCCCGGGCTGCAACAGAAGTAGCAATCATGATCGGTACAATTCCCTTTTTAAAATCATCAATAGTTGAGTCTCGATCGATCTGGTCTTTACCACCGTGAATAGACATGCAAGGGTAGCCCTTTCGCATCAGGTCTTTCAGTAAGTCATCTGCTTTTTCTTGTCGGTCAACAAAAATGAGTGTCCTCGCATCTTCGTCTTTGTCGTATAGTTCCCCAAGCAGTTCAAGTAAGCGGTGAAACTTTTCTTTTTCTTCGCGAACCTCCACAATCTGTGTAATTTCAGGCGCAACAACACTTCTTCCTCCAACTGTAATCTCCACGGGTGCCGACAAAGTCTTCTTTGCTAGAGCATCCATGATTCGCGGCATAGTCGCAGAAAACAGAATAGTCTGTCTGTTAGGTCGGATATTGGCAAAGACCTTCATGACTTGGGGTTCAAAACCCATATCAAACATGCGATCTGCTTCATCCAAGACCACATAGGTAACTCGCCGAAGGTTCGTTACTCTGCCTGAGTTGGCTGTCAACAAATCTATCATTCTTCCAGGGGTGCAGACGATTATCTCAGCTCCCCTCTTCAGGTCAGCAATCTGTTCTTTGATAGGTGCTCCTCCATATGCACACACAGCTCGAAGACCCATTGCTTTCAAGAAAGGTTTACACTCTCGGTGAATTTGTGTTGCAAGCTCTCGAGTTGGAGTCATTATCAAACCAACAGGACCATCAGTCCCTTCTAATGGCCGTTGGTCACGGATATGACGGAACATAGGAAGCATAAATGCCATAGTTTTACCGGACCCAGTTTTAGCGACACCAATGACATCCCTTCCAGACATAATTGCAGGAATGGCTTGCATTTGGATAGCGGTTGGTCGCTCATAGCCTAACTTGCGAATGACCTCAAGTGACTGGACGTTGAGGCCACATTGTGACCATTTCTGTACAGGTTTGGGAGCGTCACCGACAACTTTAATTCCATCTAATTCAAGGCGTAAGTCGGCAAGTTCTGCTTCAGACATGTCAGCCAATTCAGCCGGTTCGGTATAAAAATTCTTGCGGAAGGGTTCCAGGTCCATTTTTGCGTAATTGATGGTTGGAAGATCTTTCTTCTTCTTCTTAGTCTGCATGGTCAAGAAATCATCTGGAGCTTCCTTCTCTACAGCATCAAGGTCTACACCATCGTCACCAAACAGTGCTTCTGGTTCTTGTAGCTTTTTGCTTTGAGATTTATTGAAGGTAGTTTTGACCTTAGGAGCCGCGAAAGGGTCTCCAATTTCGTTCATATACGCATCCAATGGATCGATTTCATCGTCTTCTTCAACATTTTCCTGCTTAGTGGTTTCGTCATCCATTTTGGCGTCTGCATCCATCTCTAACTTGGCTGCATCACCGTCTCGGATGGCTTGCTCTTGCAGAAGTCTCTCTTCCCTCTTCTCTACAGCTGCTCTTGCAGCTGCGGCGGCTTCTTCTTCGGTACCACCATCCTCCATATCGACATCGTCGTCATCTTCAACCTCAGCACCGTTAGCGAGCGCAGAATCATCATCCTCAATGTTTGCCATAGGCAGGGTCGGTAGCTTTTCCAATTTTTTCTTTGCATCCTCATCCTCTCCAAAATCCAAAGTCCGCTTAGAAGAACTCTTTTCGTGCTCAGCGCCAGGCTTTGAACCCAATCCAAACGCACTCAGATTTCCTCTGGCTTTAGGTAACGCGGATGCTATATGCGCATCAGTAAACGTATCAATACATTTATTTGAGAGAGAGATGATACCTTTGGGTGTACTGCTGAAAGCTGTTGATTTTGTATCAGCTTGTAATCCCTTGACCGTTGGGTTTAAGGTGGCAGACACTTTAGATAAGTTCTTGAGGGGTATATGCTCCCCCAGAGTATTTGTCACGCTTGAAGCAGCTACTGCTTTCTTAGCTATAGCCTTAGGATCGAATTTTCCGGCGTATGGTACAGGCGAATCGTTACTTGCTGTTCCTGGAGATGCCGGAGAGGCGACCGATGGAGAGCCATTAGCTTTTTGATCTATATCATCAAGCAGCTTACGAGCTCCACCCGCTGATAGTTCTTTTTCCTTACGCTCTTTATCTTCAGCCATCTTCTTTTTCCATGCTTCCAACTTTGCAAGTCGCTCGGCTTTTTTGTCGGCTTCACTTTGAGCAGAGGGAGCTGGAGCCTTTGGTACCTGCTTGATAATCTTAGTATCGTACGTATCAAAGTATAAGGTAGATTGACTTACATCGGCCACTGGTCGGCTGGGGGCCTTTATACGGCCATCATCACCTCGACTACGGGGCCACGAGTCAGTAGAGTCCTCGCGGCGTCTTCTTGCCCTGTCATTGGAAAAGTCTCGCCTATCTCGGTATTCTCGACTTCTCCGTCGCCGTCTGTCAGGAGACCGCTCCCTCTCGGAATATCTGTCTCTGCGATCTCGAGATCGATCGCGTCGACCTGTCCTATCATCCCTTCGATCGATTGAGCGCTCCCTCCGATGGTTTACATCACGGTCTCGATATCGACGCTGTAGAAAGACATAGTTAGTAACTGGTATCTCGAACATACGGGGTGGTGATCTGCGACTTACATCTGGACTACGACTCCTAGTATGTCTCCTCTGTCCCCTCCCATCATCCTTTCGATCTCTTCGCGGGTCATCATCTCTCTTAAGTCTTTTCGAAGAATGGTGGCTTCCTGCTGGTGATGGTGAGCGGTGCCGAACCATATTTGCCTTTCAAATTGGTAGTTCGTGGGCAGAATACTTTTTGGCAAATTTGAAAGGAAGACAATGCTATGTCTTATACACCTCTCGCCGCTATGTTAGGACGTCGTATAGTTGCAAAGCTTGTTGAATGATAAAGTCTCTTGAGTAGCCTCGTTCCAGCTAGGTAGTTGCAGAATGGTACTGAAAGTATTACCCTTCTGGGAGATATGACTCGGCCACCGTACCAGATTCACGTGCAAAATACCACTTTCGCGTCTCGATAGCCCCACATAGCCCCATCCGACCCTTTTTATTTTTTGGCGCGACCTGGTTGCCACGGCCAGAGCCATTAGCTGAGCTACAATGCAGTGCCACAGCTATTGCCACATCTATAGAATAGCGCTCTCAGGGGTTTAAATACTGAAGCTAGAGCACCTTTAGAGCGTGTAACTCTAACGCTTCTTTGATAATTATTAAGGCAGGTAAATTAAGTTGCTAGTTTATGTTCAATTATCAACATTTAATATGATGTATATAAATAAAGATGTTACTAATTATAATTGTAGGCATCTAATTCTTCACACGTCATAAACTTTTAGCGATATTGTGTTAAAAGGTGCTATAAACTTAGCGGCGAAACACGCTAAATTCCCAGCTGAGAAGTTAAGCTAACATGCGGCTGCGCGGCTAATGTCTTGGCAGATATCGCGTTACAGCTTGATACTAGAAAGGAAGGGGCTGGGACCATTTGAGAGCTCCCACGCGTGACAACGATCCTCAACAGCACTCTCCACTCCAATTTAACCCATATCCCATCTCGCATAGAGCGAATCTTCGATTACCACCAAACATTATGCTGTCCACCATTGGACGAGCTGCAATCCGGAGAGTCGGCGCCGGCGCGAATGCCTCGTCAACAAACCGAGTCCTTCAGAGTGGCTGGCATCTTCAACGACTCGACCGCTCTCAAAATGCCGAGAATGCGTTTCATGCCAACTTTGTGCCCCTAGCTAGACAATATGTTACAGCAAGCAAAACTACCCAGACCAAAAAGCCCCGGGCAAAGGCAGCTTCCAATTCTGGACCAAAGCCCAAGTCCAAGCTAAAGAGAGCTCCAAAGGCACCCGCAAAGAAGGCCCCCAAGAAGAAAGTGGCCAAGAAGGTTGTGAAGAAGAAGGCTAAGGTTGTTAAGAAGAAGGTCCTTACACCAGAGCAACAAACAAGGCAAAAAATCAGAGAGCTCAAGAAAGTAGCACTTTCTGCCCCAACTCGCAAGCCGGAAACTGCCTGGATGGTTATGCTGGATGAGACGAGATCTGGTGCAGCTCCTGGAGAGAGTCAAACAGTAATGAAAACTGCTTCTGCGAAGTATAAATCTCTCTCACCGGAAGAGCTCCAGGTTTGCATTTTCTCCAATTGGTTTTAAATATCCACTAATATATTTTAGGAATTTAATCACAAAGCAAGTGAAAACAAGGTAGCAAACAACGTCGCATATAAGCAGTGGGTTGAGAGCCACAGTCCTGATGAGATCCGGCTTGCCAACAATGCACGTCTTGCCCTAAAGAAGGCAAACGTGAAGCCCTCGCACCCTCCTTTGCTTGATGACCGTCTCCCCAAGCAAGCAAAATCAGCTTGGACGTTTTACTTCATGGAAAGACATGCTGCGGGTGATTTCAAGCATGTCAAGGCTGCTGAAGCTATGCAAATGGCCGCCCGAGACTATTCTGGACTTTCAGGGGCTGAGAAGAAGGTAAAAAGAACCAGCATTCTGTTATCGGTACCTAGCTAACCGTATACAGAAATACACCGATCAGCATGCGGCTGATGTCACTCGGTACAACACAGAGTTTAAGACTGTGTATAAGCGGGATCCTCCCTACGTGGTTGCTGCGGCGGCCAAGGCTTGATTTTGTTCTCGTCTCCTTCATGTTGATCGTATGGCGTAGAATTGTTCTCCCAGCCGAATTGGGACTAGACAAAGGTTTTGGGGAAGACGGCGCAGTAGTGGTTTGGTTTGGTGCTTTGTATGTATGTATATCCATGTACTCCGTATGGCCACTCAGGAATTTTCCCTTGTTACGTAGTTTTACTAAGATACCGACTGAGAATATATCATGGCGAGACTAAGTTCCATAACTTGTTGATAAATGAGACAAAATCCATCGTCCTAAACCTGCATCATGTGATTTTTCCTATGGTAATCTGTAAAAGTAAAAGCAAAAGGCAGAATTCCCCTGTTGTCCAGAACTAGATGGGGCAATTCTAATGAAACTAAATGCTAGGGGCCGAGCTAGTTTGGAGCGAGTTTTTGGTCAATCTTAGTGATGCGCCGTTTTCGGATTTATACCCAGTGCCTGGTAAATTATGGCGCAAAGAGTCGTAGCTGAAAAAAGCCGCTGCAGAATTCATCAAGGCTTCTTATTTCCCACTTGGCCTAGCATTTCCGAGATGTTCCTGCTCTTACTTGACCTAGAATTTCTTTTGCTAGAAAGCGAGCAAGATGATCTCCTTAGCTCGAGCTATTGGCATGTTCACATAACTTGGAACACAACGGCACCACCTTAGAATATTATAGTTCGTTTTCAAGGCACTCAAATGATTTGTATGAAATTTACTTATTTCTTAGCTCCATAGCTATCTATCCCCGATTGCACCAATTTTTTTTTTTTACAGCCGTTCCCCAAACCATCCCCTTTACTCCTACAAATCCATGCGCGCAAAAAACTCATAAAATGATAAAGTTCGTGGCATCATGCGTTATATTCTTTCCATTCCCATTGGCCGTATTGGCTCTCCTTTGTCGGATATTGGCGAACCAGGTTCTGGTGTATGTCGTTCCTGATAATGTCTCCCCAGCGGGAGAAGTTCGATATTGTCCTAACCATCAATTAATATCGTTTTGTTCCCAATTTCCCTCACACAGTCTTTCCGCTGTGTATTATATAGCACCCACATCATTGCTTGTATGCCTATTCAGCTCTCCAGCTTCCAAATCACCTGGGGTCGGTTCGGTACGTTGGAGGGTTTCCTCCTTGATTTCGTGACCGGCGTAGTTTCCTACGCCTACGCCAGCCCACCAACTGCGGTGTCTGCTACGGGGGCCCCAAGACCATCCCGCTCCTTGCCTCATGGGAAGATGGTAGTATCTAAAGGCGAATATGGATGAAACCGTTCCAATTACATAGCCGAACAATATATCAAAACCGTGGTGACGGAAATCTGAGTAGCGGGTTGATGCAATGTAAATACTGGCAAACCATGGGGCGATGGTGAGGATGAGAAGGTACACCGGAGGTGCAGCTGCTTGGTTTCTCGCACCGACAACGGAGGCATCATGTCCCGGCCGTTCAACGTCACTCTGATAGCTCCCAGATTCGGATTTGTCTGAGCGTGCTGTTACTCTTCTCGGTGTTCGAGAGGGGAAGGCGGAGAGGTGTGCACCATCGCGAGAAAATGATGATGGTGCGAGGTATGGGATGGTAGTTGCAAGTTTTGATGCAAGAAACAAGCTCAAGTATATGAGTCCAGCTGCCGCAAATGATGCGTGGCCACTCGGGTATGATCGAAAACCATCGTCCAGTATATCCTTATCCGGGTTCTTGCAAATTGCTGCTGAAACCAGAAAGAGTCCATTGGTTCCTCCATTTGCTTGTTGGATCTGAGGCAAGCCTCCAATGACATATTTGGCAATATTTTCGAGGTCTGGTTGGCAACGAGAGAGGAGGTCAGGCTAAGAAGAGAGAGGGTCAGCCATTGCCACAGCGAATTCAATATTTCATTTGCAGGCGTATACTCACACGTGGTTTTCCAAATAAATTCTTCATTCCTTGAGTAATCAAGAAGGCGGAACCCAAGGAAAGGGCTAGTCCTAGCCAGCCAGTGTGCCATTCCCAGATCTTTCTCTTCCATATTAACGCCTTCGGTGTGGATTTGGGTACGGATGGCCCTGGGACAAGAACAATGGCCACAAAGAAAATTATCACCGCAGGTATAATCAGCGCATACAAGCCAAGGTAGATTGTTGGTACTTTCTCCTGGTGGACGAAAGGGAAGCTGATTTCAGGGTTGAGGAGCGAGAATGGTCTTTTATTCGGAGTAATGACCGACAGAGCAGCTCCCAACCCAACAGCCGCAATGATGACGAGCCAATCAACAACGTATGAGAGGACAAGTGCAATGGACACACGTCCTGAATTCGAGCGGGATTTCATTGGGTTCCTCATCGTGGTTATCTTCGAAGTGTCGCATAGGTGGTGGTTCTGTTTCCTGGCCGGTGGTATGTTTGGATGGGTGGGTTCGGATTGTTGCGGAGGAGACAGGAGTTTATGTTAGTGCTTCTGGGGCAAAGAGAAATACTAAGGCATACCTAAAGTAGAGGGATTAGCGTTAATTTAGAGTTGTGTTTGCACTGCCCAGTGATGAAGACAGGCAACGTCTTAGTCGGCTTGGTGTTGGAAATGTCAAAGTATTGGGAGAGCTTGCGCGCCGCTTACGTGCCGGCTGGCTAACTCTGGTAAAAACGCACGCGATCGCTGCAGCACGCTTAAAGAATATACCAGGGTGGATGGATAGATATGACGAGGCCTTCAGCGCCAGGCTTACGAGTCCCCTCTGCGGAGATAGGAAGGGCAGTGGGGAAATATAAATAAGTGATTGTCAGAACTAACCAGAAATAATACAACAGACGTATCTGGGGCAAGGGATAAAGAAACGAAGCTGTGGAAAGGGGGAAGGTTTCTCAGCTGCACCGCACCGTACATCGAAACACCACGTTCACAACACAGTATACATTCACCACTACGAAAGACCACTCTCGAGGAGCGCACCAGCACAATTTCAATGTGCCGGAAGGACGAGGCAGTTGTTGTTTCGCATCCTGAGCTGGGGAGGGAAAGTTGATTATTTGAGCCTTGAGGATTTGCAGGCGCTTCCTTGCGCCGACTTCGTTGGCTCGTTGGCTCGTTGGCAATTGGCTCCTCCCAGTCCCGGACAGGATTACGGTGTATTCTTAGGTTCTTTTAGGGGCCGTCCAAGAATCAACCCAAGACTTTTTCCCATCCTGCCATCCCATTCAGCCCCTTCAAAATTGCTGCGAAACACATGCCTGGGCCACAGGTTCCTCCACAGTCGACACCAACCGCGTTACGGAATTACCTAATGCTGGAGGTAAATCAGCCCAAGTCATTTCTGTTTCTCGGATTTGGCAGGGGGCAGCCAATGGTCTACAAGTACTCTACTGCAGTGGTAGGTATCTAGGGAGACCCGACCTCATCAGTACTGTACTGTACTCTATCCTCAATGCCATATTTGGGACCGTATCTGCCCCCTCATGATCGATACACACTGTGTTACTGTTGCTCTACTCCGGACAGTAACAGTATGAGAGTATCCCATACCAATGGGAATCGAAAAGGTTCCGCTCTGGAGCATCGATCTGCACGGGGGTGTCGGTACTCGGTAGGTAGGGGAGGGGGCCAGCGGTACTGTACTCTAGCGGTACGGAACGGAACTCACGGAGGAGCAGCAGCAGCACCCCCCGTACTGGTAGGCTGATGATAGGTGACTACTGTGTTCACACCAGAGTCAG
>Ga0247734_1001045_pt1 | contig 22013 bp, 22 predicted proteins | sample UWRJL103311B2_FD_180933 | JGI IMG/M metagenome (GOLD analysis project Ga0247734, IMG submission 180933) | Plant litter microbial communities from Arlington Agricultural Research Station in Wisconsin, United States - UWRJ-L103-311B-2 | ecosystem: Environmental > Terrestrial > Plant litter >... | reverse complement strand
AAGGAATCCGAGATGCTGTTCATCATTGGCGACGGCAGGAGAAAGTCGCTGGTCCATGATTGGGAGAAGCTCGTTTCGGCCGGCTACTTCAACGACGCGTCCATGCTGCTGGACGGCTCCTCCCCCGTAACGCCGCGACGGTAGGATAGCACGTCTTTGTCCACGCCGCGCAGCACCTGACGATCAGGTAAGCCTGCTTCCCAACTTAGGCCGGAGAGCCAACCGCCAATGATCTTCTCTCCTGACCGACGGCAATTTAAGCGGCGGCCGAGTATCGAGGCCGCCTCTTTTGCCGCGTTTCCGGAGCTTACAGGCTGAAGCGGAGCCCGACCCGGTATACGCGCCCGAGAATGTCGTACAGCGATGGGCTTGGAAAGCCTGGCACTGCCGGCGGCGACTGATTGAACAGGTTGTCGACCTTGAAGTACGCCGTGATGTTCGGAATGATTTTGTAGGTCCCACCGATGTCGACGTAGAATGCACCGCTGATATGGTTGTTGTTTATGGTCGGGTGGTTGACGGTCGAGGCCGGGCATCCGGTCTGGCATTCGATATAATTGTTGTTGAACTTGCCGTCGGAGATCCAACGCTCCTGGACCAAGAAGGACCACTTGGCGGTCTCGTAGGTCTGGAGAGTCAGGAACTTCCAGTTCGGCGTGCTGCCGGTATTGATGCCCGCCGTATCGTTCGGAATCGTGCCGGGCAGACCCGTATCGCTAACATATTTGATGATGTGCGTGGCGAGACCGCGCAGCGTGAGCGATCCATCGAGACCCAGCGGACGGTGCCAGCGGTAGCTGCCTTCGATGTCAAAGCCGTCTGTCTTGATCGATGCGAAGTTGAACGGCTGCACATTGATGAAGTTCGGGCCGGCCGTGTTGTTGAGATTGAACGATCCGCAGGTAGGAAGAATGTTCCGGAAGCAGTAGTTCACGATATCGCCCGCGCCTAGGCTGCTGATCACGTCCTTGATCTTGATCTTGTAGTAATCGAACGAGAGGCTGAAGCCCGGCAACCAGGTTGGGTTCGCGAGCACCGCACCGAACGAGGTGTTGCGCGCTAGCTCCGGCGTTAGATCGGGGTTGCCGATCGCATTCTGGATGGCCGTCACATTCACGTTACGGAATGGATCGAGTGTGTTCGGCAGCGTCGTGGTTACAGGTGCCGCGAACAACTCGGACAGGTTGGGCGCTCGAACGTCACGCGAGGTCGTCGCGCGGAGGCGGAAGCCGTTGATCGGTGTATCCCACGTGCCGCCGATCTTCCACGCCCAAATCGTGCCGGAGGTGCTGTAATCGGTGATACGTGCGGCGCCGTTCAGGTTGGCGCGGCCGATGCCGTCAGGTGCGTCAAACAGCGGAAGATTGGCCTCGAAGAAGGCCTCCTTGACATTATATTTGCCGCGACCATTCTTGTAATTGCCGGCAGACCAGTTGTTGCCGGTCGTCAGTAGGATCGGATCGGCGGGATAGTCCGCGCTGTACGGCGTACCGGCAATGCCAGCCTGAACCTGAGTGCCGTTGCCGTACGGATCGGCGCTGACCCGATAGGCCTCACGGCGATACTCAGCGCCGAACGCGATCGCCAGCGGACCGGCCCAAAGATCGACCGGCGATCCCGAGAAGTTGATGCTGGCGACATCCTGCCGCTGCCGCGACCGCTGGTACGGCCCCTTGTCCGGCATGACATATTGCAGCGCTGCCGCCGATGGGGTTGCGCCACCGAAGACATTGATCGGCTGGCAGCCATTGGCCCGAGCCACCGGATCGGCGCAGACAATGACGCCGTTGATGCGGGTTGCATTGATCGCTTGATCGAAACGGCGCGTCAGGATGATCTGGCTGACGTCGATTGCCGTCTTGCTCAAGCCATACTGATAATAAGCATCGTAGGACCAATCCGTCCCGAGCACGGGCACCTTGCCCTGCGCGCCGGCCACAAAGCGGTACTGGCGACGATCGGTATCGACGCGCGTGTTTGGCAGGATTGCGTTGCTGGTGCCGAACTGGAAAGACGTGATTCCGGCGGCCGCACACTGCGCCTGGATAGACGCCGGCAGGAACGCGTTCGCGCACTGGATCGTCGTGTTCGGACGGGTGGAACCGTTAATCGGCTGGTTGTTTGTCTTCACCTGCGCGACATTGGCGGTAACGTAGATTTCGTTGTTGTCCGCGAAATCATAGCCAACGCGGCCATAGCCGCCCATGCGCTTCAGAGACGATTGTAGCGTCCGACCGGCATCGACGTTGCCAGAGGTATCGCCGCCAAGGCAGAAGCCCGGATAGCAGCCAGTGACCGTACCTGTGGCGTTGCGATCCGGACGGCCGTTATTGCCGTAGACGAACTGGGTCGGGTTACCAGCTTGATCGAAGGCAATGCCCTGGAGAGGGCCAGCCGTGATCAGGCCATATTTGGAGTAATTGTACGGCTGGCCGAAATCGCCCTGGATATACTGGGGAGAGCCGTCGTTCAGCACATTGCGGTTGATCGTGGTACGACCGATGAACCAGTCACGACCGCCGGCTAGGCGGAAACCATAGTCGCCCGGACCGACGCCCTTTTCACGATCATATTCGCCGCTGACGACGATATGAAGCCGATTATCAAGCAGAGACTTGCCGTAGGCGCCCTGCACGAGCACGGTTTCATTATCGTTGTAATTGGTGATGGCGCCCTGAATGTTGCCCTTGAAGCCTTCAAAGCGCGTATCCGTGATGAAGTTAACCACACCGCCAACGGCGTCAGAACCATAAGAAGATGACGCGCCGCCATTCACGACATCGACGCGCTTGACGAGGAGCTGTGGGAACAGGCTGACGTCGGGAACACCGCGGACGTTCGCCGGCACGACACGCTGGCCGTCCAACAGCGTCAGCGTACGGATATCGCCGAGGCCACGCAGCGAGAAGGAGCTGAGGCCCTGTGCGCCGCTGGACGTGCTAAACGTATTGGTGGTGGTGCCGGTGGAGCCCTGCAGCGACGGCAGCTGGGCGATAGTGGCGAAGATGTTCGGCTGAGCGTTCAGCGCTAGCTGCTCGGCGCCGATGACGGAGGTCGGCGTCGGTGCTTGGAATCCGCTGGTCGTGATGCGCGAACCCGTAACAACGATGTCCTGCGCACGTTCTTCACCGATCGCCGGTGACGGTGCATTCGATTGAGCTTGGGAGGTCGGCGTTCCGTCTTGTGCAAAGGCCGGTGCTGAAATCGAGCATGTCGCGATCGCGCCGAGGCTGGCGGCCAACATCAGGCCGCGATCGATCCTAAGAAACCTGTAGGACATCTTCCCTCCTTTGAGCAATTCGCAAGGCCGCGCTGTTTGCTGCGTCAGCCCAGAACTGCCATTTTTTCGCTCTCTTAGGAGCATTTAGCAAAGGCCGCCCTGCACCGGCCGCCAGCCTAGAGCAAGTCCTTTGTGAGATTGCCTATTGTGAAGCACTGAGCCTGCCGCAGACGATCATTGGTGATGACTCCGGCTTTGGGACGAGACGGCTCGCTCTACCGCTGCTCCGCGAACGGCCGCGTAGAGGTACCGTTCAAACTGAACTAACGCTCTGCTGCCTGCCTTCACAGTGGTTTTTACGTTTTGCCTACAAGCGGTCGCTCAGGCTCTCTCCTTGCTCCTCTGACCGCCAACGCTCGCTGAGGTAAAGTGACGACATTTTCAGCTGACGCGCCAGCGGTTTACCAAAAAGGCATGATATGGACTCTGCCGATCCGCCTTAGAAGGAGAATATCAGGCTGTGTCGTAAAAGCGACTACCTGTGCACGATCCCTGTGTTTTTCTGGGTAGCTTCCGGTGTAGGAGATTGTGGTTTCCCAGCTGGATCAGCACTAAGCGATCGACCAAAGCTTTCCGCATTGACGGTCATGGATCAGGAGCCAAAATGACGAAGCCGGCAATGGCGAAGCCGACGCGCCCTCAGGCAAACGTATCTGGTGAGCTCGATCGTCATCAGCACGTCAGGCTAGATCGGTTTGCGCCTGCCCTGATCACATGGGCAGCTCACAAGCTGGCATCAAACAATTCCGCAGTCTACCGCAAGTTGTTCAACGTCACTCTCATGGAGTGGCGGGTCCTCCTTCACCTGTACTCAGAGCCGTTCTCGAATGCAGCGAAGATAGCATTAGCAATCGGCTTCGATAAAGCCACCGTGAGTCGAACTGTAGACAACCTGCACAAGCGCGGATTGTTAGACGAGCAATATGATCCTGACGACGGCCGCTCGTCTCGGCTTCAGCTAACGCAGGAAGGTCGCAGTTTATATCTGAAAATCCTGCCGGTCGCGATGGATCAAGAACGCGAATTGCTTGGAGATCTAAGTAGCGATGAGGCAGAGACACTCGTGGACCTTCTCAATCGAGTCGTGCATGCTCTTCGCAGTCATGCAAGCAAGCCGAGCGGCGCTCACTCGCCAACAGCGGGAACGATGCGCCGCCTTCAACGGCGTAGAAATGTCGGAGGAGAAAGTCCCAGCTAATTATCGCGATAGATGCGTCTGCAACTTTCTCGTTGACGGATAAACGTTATAGCACAATACAGTCTTCCATGCGTCGTAGAACGCGAAGGAGAGTGGGATGGCTGGATACGTGGGAAACCGATCGAGAGGGTTTGCGTACCTGCCCTCACTCAGCGTGATCGCCTTGGGGATCGGCGCGCCGCCCGCATTGGCGCAGACGGCGCCAACTTCAACCGGCGGTGAGCAAGCTGCATCCTCAGAGATAGTCGTGACTGGCAGCCGCATCACGCGGAACGGCTATGACGCTCCAACGCCGACGACCGTGGTAGACAACGCGCTGCTTAACGCCAAAGCACCCGCACAGATCATTGACGCTTTAGTGACACTTCCCGCATTTAGGAACAGCTCTACCGCCAGTACCGCAGGCAATGGCAACGCCGGCAGCGCCGGACAGAGTTTCGCCAATTTGCGCGGTCTTGGTCCCAACCGAACGCTTATTCTACTCGATGGGCAGCGTTTTGTGCCAAGCACGTCGATCTCCACGGTCGACATCGGCCTGCTGCCATCCGCACTCATCCAGCGCGTAGATGTGGTGACTGGAGGCGCATCCGCGGCTTACGGATCTGATGCTGTCGCGGGTGTCGTTAATTTCGTCCTCGATAACCGCTTCACAGGTTTAAAGGGCGACGTTCAGTCGGGCATCACGAGCCATGGCGATGATCGTAGTATTAAAGGTTCGCTGACTGCCGGCACTGCCTTTGCCGAACGTGGCCATCTCGTTCTCAGCGTGGAGGGCCTTCAGACACAAGGGGTACGCCCCCACGCGCGCTCCTTCAGTTCTTTTCCAATTGCTACGCTGATCAACAATCCCGGTTACACGCCGACGAACGGCCAGACCCGCCGGTTCATTCTACCGAATGTCTACTTCAACAACGTCGGCTTTGGCGGCGTCGTAACATCCGGACCACTTGCCGGAACTGAGTTCGGCCCAGGAGGAACCACGTTCCGTCAACCTGCGGGACAGTATGCCGGAACTTCCGCTATATTGTACCCTGGCCAGGTGAACGAGCCCTGGCAACAAACGAACACTTACTCGGCGCTGCCGGAAAAGCGGATCGTCGGATATGGTCGCGTCAGTTGGGACGTTGCAGATGGTCTAACTGCCTATGGCACCGGTGTCGTAGCCCACAGTCGTCCCGGGCCGTACTTCACTACTCCGGCCAACACGCTCATCACGGGCGCCTTTAACATTGGCTTGAGCAATCCGTTTATCCCTCCCGCAATCCGTAGCCAGATGACCTCGCTCGGCCTGCAGTCGATTGCGGTGGGCCGGTATTCCGAGGATTTTGGCAACGGGGTCGTCAGCCGAACAAATGATACGAAGCGAGCAACGATTGGCTTGCAGGGGGCGATCGGTGGAAACTGGAAGCTGGACGCATATGCCGAATATGGCCGTAACAGAGACGTGTTCATCATCGCCAACAACGCCCTGCGCCCCAATCTAATACGCGCAGTCGACGTAGTTCAAACGCCTAGCGGACCACAATGCCGGTCGACGCTGACCACGCCGGGGGATGGCTGCGTCCCGCTGAACATTTTCGGCCCAGGCTCGGCTTCGCCGGCGGCTATCGACTATATCTATGGCGACTCTCGCGCGGTGCTGGTGCTGCAGCAGAAGGTAGCATCGGTTGCGCTCTCCGGAGAGCCGTTCTCGACATGGGCGGGACCAGTCTCAACAGCGATCGGTGCGGAATATCGAAGTGAATCGGCACGTCAGCGTTCCGACGCCAATTCGCAGGCAGGCCTGTTTGCAATCGGTAATCCGAAGGCGCTAACTGGCAAGTTCGAGGTCAAGGAAGTCTTTGGCGAAACGGTCGTACCGCTCGCCAAGGATCTGCCAGCATTGCAGTCCGTCGACCTCAATGCGGCGGTTCGTTATACCGATTACTCAACCAGCGGCTCGGTTGTAACATGGAAGATCGGTGGAAACTGGCAGCCTATCTCCGGCGTCCGCTTTCGCGCGACGCGATCACGTGACATCCGAGCTCCAAACAACCTCGAACTTTTCAGTCCACCAATCCAAGCCACGGCTTTTCTGCTCGATCCAGTTACCAATACTCAGCCTGTGGCGCAGTCGTTCTCATTGGGAAACCGCAATCTCAAACCGGAAAAGGCTAATACAACCTCTTTCGGAGGGGTCCTCCAACCCGCCTTCCTTAGTGGCCTGGAACTGTCAGTCGACTATTACGCCATAAACATCCGCGATGCGATCGCGACGTTAGCCCTTCAGGACATCGTCAACCGCTGCGTGGCCGGGAATGCCGAGCTATGCAGCCTCATCACTCGCACGAATGGCGCGATCTCACAGATCAGCAGTCCATATTTGAACCTCCAGTCACTAAAGACGAACGGGCTCGATATCGAGGCGAGCTATCGAATGCGGGTGGGGCCTGGCGCCTTCGCGATTCGCGCTTTGGCTAATAAAACCCTAAAGTTCGCGACGAACGACGGCGTGACGTCCATCGACCGCGCCGGCGACATGAGTGTCGCCGCACAGCCGAAATGGACCGGCGATTTGGTATTATCGTATCGTCAGGGCGGCTTTGAGGCTAATGCCGACATCAATTATATTGGCAAAGGCTTCTACGATGTCACATTTACGAAGCCGACAGACATAAACGAAAACGACATACCTTCCCGGACTTATGTCAACCTCCAGCTGGCATATGAGCTTGGATCACCGGGCAAGACCCGTCAGTTCTCGGTCAACATCATCAACCTGTTCAACAAAGCGCCACCCGACATCTTCGCTGCCACCGGTGGCCCGAACTATGATCGCGTCGGTCGAAATTTTCGGCTCGGCTTTCGGTTCAGCCTCTAAATTCAGGAGTGATTATGAAGCGCTCACACTTTGCACTCGCCCTAACCTTAGCCCTGTGCACACCGTCGCTCGCTCAGGCAGCAGCGACTTCCTGTAACGAGTCATGCCTCTTGTCGATTGCTGACACCTATTTAGGGTCGCTAACGGCGAACGATCTTTCCGGCACGCCGCTTGCCGCCAAGGTCAGATGGACCGAGAACGGACGTGAAACGTCGCCCGGCGAGGGCATCTGGAAGACAGCTAGTGCATGGAGCTACCGCCATACGTTCGTTGATCCCGAGGCAGGCGGCATCGGCGTCCATGGTACTGTCGTTGAAGCAAACGGAAAGAGCGCGATCGTAGCGATCCGGCTGAAGGTTGTTGACCAACGTATCACTGAAAACGAGCTCTTGGTCTCACGCGAGGGCGACTTCGGTCTGTTCAACACCACACTAATCGATCCCAAGGCGATCTTCTCACAGGTGGTGCCAGCAGAGGATCGCTCTACTAGGGCTCAGCTCAAGGCAATCGCAGAAGGATATTTCACCGGCATTTCCACTGAGAACCCCCAGGCAGTGTCGTTCCACCCTGATTGCAATCGGGTAGAGAACGGCGTCCAAACCACAAACAGTCCGCCTCGCATGATGCTCAGCTGCTCTGAAAGCTTGCGTCACTTCGCCTATATGCAGCGGCATCGGGAGACACGCTTCCCGGTCGTAGACACCAAACGAGGGTTGGTCTGGGCCATTACTGCTTTCGACATGCCCCTAATGAAGCGAAAGAACGTGGTTCGTGGTCGCCCCTACGAAATCAGTGCCGAACTACAGCATCTCCCACGTACGCTTTTTCTTTATGAGCTGTTCAAGGTCGAAGGCGGCAAGATCCGGCAGATCGAGGCCGAAATGCGCAATGCGCCTCTAGGCGCGAGCATGGGATGGGACGCGGACCGGTGACAACAGAGGCGACCGTCGCTCGCGATCGAACACCCGTGTCGATTAAGACGGTCGCGCTTTGCTTTCTCGTTGCCTCGCTTGAGGGATACGATATCCAGAGCTTCGGTGTGACTGCTCCCCGCCTCGTCGCAGAGTTCGGGCTAAGTGCAACGGGCGTCGGCTTCGCAGGAGGAGCCGCGATGATCGGCCTCATGGTCGGCGCTTGGCTTGGAGGTAGTCTCGCCGAACGGTTCGGCACAAAAGCCGTGTTGATCGCTGCAACCGTCGCATTCGGTGCATGCTCAATCGCGACTGCGCTAGCAAGCTCACTCGAGCAGCTCATGCTGTTCAGATTGCTGACAGGAATAGGCTTTGGCGGCGTAATGCCGAACCTTTTGTCGGTTGCCACAAGGCTGCGGCCTGCGGGCGATCACGCAGGTATCGCTACCCTGATCTTTTGCGGCATGCCGGTCGGCGGCGCCATCTTGGCCGGACTGGCGGGACTGCTAGGCACGCCAATCCCATGGCGCACGCTATTTGCGATTGGGGGCATACTCCCTCTACTACTGGCCCCGGTTTTGATGCTGGCACTTCCGCACTTCGATCACCCGCCGGCTGTTGAGCGTCAAGGATTGAACGAAGTTCTTTTCGGTGATGGCCGGGCTGTAAAGACCTTTGCGCTCTGGATAGCGCTTTGTCTCGCCCTGTTACTTCTCTACCTGCTCTTGAACTGGTTGCCGCTGCTAGTCATTGCGAAGGGGCTGCCAGAGGTCGCCGGCTCGCAGGCCGCAATGGTCTTCAACATTGGCGGCATTGCAGGTGCATTGGTCCTTGGGCAATGGGCGGACCGGCGAGGGTACACCATCCCGTTGTTGAGCGCGATTACGGTTATGGTTGCGGGATTGGCGTCAATGCTAGTTGGCAGCCATTTACCCGAATTGTTGGCGGCCTCTGCCCTGATAGGCGCCGGCGTCGTCGGCATGCAGTATCTGCTATATTCGGCTGCTCCCACTCCCTATCCTGCCGCTCGTTCGATCGCGGCTGCAGGCGCGGGCATCGGCATAGGCCGGCTCGGGTCGATTGCAGGCCCCGTCTTAGCAGGCATCGGCCGCCAGGCCGGACTTAGCGTCAGCGCCCTCTTTTCGCTCCTGATCCCCGTAGCGATCGTCGTCGCGTTATCCGGCGCGTTCAGCCTCAGCCGCCGCGCCGATTGACGTCAGCGCCCTACCACCCTGGAGTTTCAATGCTGCACAATCCTTACGACCCTTGGCAAAGGACCGACCTGTCTCCGCGCGAGGCATTGGTTCTACGTTTCACCGACGAAGTGCTACATGGTGAAAGCATGGCTTTGATCGACGAGGTCATTTCCCCTGACTATCGTCAACATACCGAGGGCATCGGCCAAGGTCGGCAAGGGTTACGCAACTATCTAGAGCAGGTTGCCTGGAAACGAGCCGGACGCCGCACATGGCGGCCAATCCACCTGTTTGAAAGCGGCAATTTTGTTATTCTGCACAAGCTTCTGCCCGCGGTAGTAATCGCCGACTTCTTCCGCTTCGACGATAACGACATGCTTGCCGAGCATTGGGACGTCGTTCAGCCATTACCTAGTCCAGATTACGACCCCATGCGCCTGTCAGACGAGGATTTCACAAGGTTCTTCGCACTGTTTTCTATAAGCCCGGCCACGTGAATAAACCGGCCTTCAGTGACATTGCATTGCGCAGGCAAGGCATCACGCCACGATGACGAATAATCGCCGAATATTTATAACCGGAGATCGACGACAGTTCAGATCGATTACAGCTTGGTAAGCCGACTAAGCTCTAACTGACTTACGCCTCCGTGCATCGGCCGGCCACACGCAGTTGCCGAACGACTCCGTTGAATGCCGCCGTGGGCTCTGTCAGACCTGTGGGGCAGGTAGTAGGGGGCGGCCATGCCGCGTAGATCGAGAGCCAAGCCCCCCCTCCCCGTTCCGGTGCTTCAACTCGTCGCCCGAAGTAATCCGGCTGGTTGTGATGATGTACGTACGCTTCCCGCTGTCGCTGCGGAACGTCGAGGATCTGCCGTTCGAGCGCGACATCGACATCTGCCACGAAACCGTATGAATGTGGTGGAACAGGTTTGGGCCGATGTTTGCTGCCGATATTCGTCGCCGGCGTGCGTCGCGGATGCGCGGCTTCCGACATTGGCGATGACACCTCGACGAGGTCTACGTGAAGATCAACGGCGAGATGCACTATCTCTGGCGGGCTGTGGATCACGAGGGTGAGATCCTAGAAAGCTACGTCACCAAGACTCGCGACAAGAAGGCTGCGCTCTCCTTCATGAAGAGAGCGCTTGAGAGACACGGGTCGCCAGAAGCAATCACCACCGATGGACTACGCTCGTATCGTGCGGGCATGACCGAGCTCGGCAACGAGGACAAACAGGAGGTCGGACGGTGGGCCAATAACCGCGTAGAGAACAGCCACCTGCCTTTCCGACGACGAGAGCGGGCGATGTTGCGGTTCTGACAGATGCGGAGTCTACAGAAGTTCGCCTCGGTGCACGCCAACGTCCACAACCACTTCAATCTTGAGCGCCACCTCGTCGATCGACAGACCTACAAGCAGCTCCGCTCAGCCGCCCTGGCCGAGTGGCAGATCCTCGCGAGCTAGGCTGCTATCCTCAAAGACCAGGCTGTATCGTGGAGAGACGAGTTCGCATTAGATTGACAGCACCCACAAGCGGTCGAGCCCGAGTGCCTCTTCGATTGTTGCCACAACGCGCCGCATCTCCGCTTCCTCCGGCCAGAGATCCGGATCGAGTCGATCGATTTTGTGGAACGCGTCTACCCGGACCGCCAATGCGCGTTCCGCGCTTTCGTCGTCATCGATTTTCTATCGTTCGCCCAGTTTGAGCGTGAGGTCACCGGCGAGCGCATCCGGGACAAAGTCGCTGCGTCCAAGCGGAAGGGCATGTGGATGGGCGGCCCCGTCCCGCTTGGCTACGATCTGCTCGACCGCAAGCTCATCCCGAACCATGGCGAGATGGCGACGGTGCGGCTCATCTTCGAGCGTTATCTTGCTCTTGGTTCGATTGCGGAGCTGGTGATCGATCTCGATCGACGCGGCATCCGCAGCAAGGAGCGCAGCTATGCGAATGGCCGTAACTGTGGCGGGTCGCCTATTGTCGTCGCTTTGGTTTCGAATAGCGCGACCATTAAACTGATCTCATGAATACCCAGTACACGGCTGAGCTTCTCAACGAAGAAGGATATGCCTGTCGGCATAGTTCCTTGCGAGGCGAAAGGGCCGGCACCCGGCAATGCTTGCGGTCTATGCTCCGCGCACATATAGATGTAGCGATGGATGGATCTCGAGATCGGAATATTTTCGGGGCGTTCGCACTCATGATCAGCGACGATATCGTTCGCGCCACGTCATCGCGAGCGCCGGAAGCTGGGCCTGCCGCCTCAGCGCTGGCGCTACTTGCACACGAGCCCGGACTGTCGATCCGCGTGCTTGCGGTCGGGGTAGGCCTTTCCCATGCAGGGACGGTTCGCTTGGTGGATCGCTTGGCGGCCGAGGGGCTAATCGAGCGCAGGGATCATTCGACAGACGGGCGGACGCGTTCCCTTTACCTCACAGCAAGGGGAGAGGTCGCGAGCGACCAGATCCTGGCCTCGCGTGATAGGGTGATCGCAGAAGGGCTCTCAATCCTCGATCCAGCCGAATTGAAGGTCTTGTGCCGCATCGCCGAACGCGTCCTACGCAATCGCTTGGAGAGTCTTGAGCAGGCATACCGCATCTGCCGCCTGTGCTGTTATGAGGGCTGTACGAATTGCCCGATCGATGCCGAGTTGCTGGAGCGTGGTATTGATCCGGAGGGGAACGACAACGCTTAGGCGGCTCGGAGGCGCGGGAGTTCCAAGCCCATCCTCACTCGGGCCTTACCAACCGCGAAAAGGCGGGCGACTTCGGCCTACGATTGCAATGGCCGGGCCGAACGACGTTCAAGTTAGCGCAACGACCACCTTGGCTGCAAATACGCTAGTTTTTAGGGTCTCCACAGCGGCCTGACGCGCTTTGAGACCGCGGCGGACGACCTTTGCCGGCGAGGACGGGAGAAACGATCTCGCGGTGAGAGCTCGCGGCAGAAAGTCGCCGTAGATCATCGGACCAACCTCATTATCCTTGAGGCTCGTCCCGAAGATTTGCGTGGCATCAACAACGGCAAGACGCTCTACGGGCGCCAGCGCTCTGCGCGCTGATCTCGTCTCTTCAGCCGAGAAACGCTTAGAAAATCTTGAACGGCGCACTGGCACGGTGGCGCGCGCTTGTCAGCACGGCCATTCAGAGGTTCAGTAGATCCGATCGGCAGCTATCGAAACGATGCGCCAAAGGCATTTCAGATGGCTGAAGGTCTCTCGTAGCTTCGGGACAGATCAACGGAGCTGTCCCATGCACCAAACCCATATCGATACCGATCACGCCGAAGCCGTTTTCTTCGCGGCGGCCATGTTCACGCCGCTTGAGCGAACCGTTCTTGAGCTCGCTCGTGGCGAATGCGGCACGGGACTGCTCCCTACCTCCAGTCTTGGGTTGTTTCTTGAACGTGTCTCTTTCCGACTGTTCGGTCGGCAGCGCATTCGGCCGCTCGCCGATCCGCGCCTGGAGGCGCTGAGGAGTTTCGTAAATGCGCTGCATCGCTGCAGTCGCGCTCGGGTCGAGGTCACCGCGGCGGCGCTTCGTTCGGTGGGTTTCGAGCCTCTCCAAGAGATCTGGATCAGATCGACATTCGCTCACTGCGGCTGAGGCACACGCTCATCAACCAGCCCAACTTTCGGAGACAATCATGCGCCCGCTATTCTCGGCATCTTCCAATGTCCATCGCGTCGATTGCACGCCCAACGGCACCAACCAACGCATCATGGTGGCGTTGGTTGTTCTCAGCTTTACTGCCGCAGCCATACTGTTGTGGCGAGTTCTCCTCGACCATACTGGCGACGCCCTGATCGCCGCTCTGCTGGTCGGGGTTGCCCTCGTAACCTTTATGGCTCCCGCGGCGAAGCTACTTAGGTCGTGACCCTTGCCGAGCCGGCAGGAGCTCGACCATATGCAACATCCCGATACAGAACTTTGAGGTGCTGCGAAGCAGCTGGCGCGGGATTACTCCTAACCGTTCCTGTTCAATCACGTCATGCGCACCTTCGCCTTTGGACGAGAAGCCGGAGCGACACAGTCCGCCACGTATGACGAGGAAATGCTCTTCCTCGGATCGATGCTGCACGACCTCGAGCTGGTCGCGACGACTGCTCGATAGCGACGCGGAATAGGTTCGACGAGGCGAGCGCGATTCTTTTCGTTAGCGCGCGCCATTCCTCTAGAGTCCATCGACAGCAACCGCCCCGCTACCGGAGCTCCACCGCGAGGGCCGCCACATCGCGAGGATCGGCACGGACGCGGAAATCGGCGTCGGCGTGAGCGAAACGCACTGTGCCGCGCCTATCGATCACATACGTCGCAGGAACAGGCAGGAACCACCCGTCGGAGCCATAGATCGCGCCCAGGTCTAGGCCGAATGCGCGGTAGCGCTCTTTCATCTCGTCTTCGACATGGAATGCTAACCCGGTCGCGAGCGCGGCCCCATGATCGACATCGCAAAGCATGACAGCGTTCCTGCCGACGAGCTGCTGAAGGGAGGCTGCGCGAGCGCCCACTTCCCCGGCCACAATCACCAGCTTGACGCCGGCGTCCTCCAACGACGGAAGCACCTCCGCCCAAGTCGCCAGCTCATGCGAGCAGTACGGACACCAGAGCCCTCGCTGGAAACTCAAGACGACCGGCCCATCCGAACACAAGGCGCGCAACGACAGATAGCGACCGACCGTATCAGGAAGGGAAAAGTCCGGAAAAGCCTCCCCGACCTGAGGTGAGCTGGCGGCCACGCTATGACGCTTCAGCTTTTCGATGACGCGATCGTAAAGCTCAGTCCAACCGTCCGCATCATCATTGGCGTTTGCGACGGTGTTAGGCAGGATGCGCACATGTCTCATGCCGCTCCGAATACCGACGAAACCAAATTAATCCTAGTGAGCGGCTGCGTCGTGGTGACCTGTGTCAGTCTCGATCACTTAAGCGCGTCGCAAAGTGACGGCAACGTCACGTGACGACGACGCTCATCGTGTGCCTGCTCGCTTTCTGGATGGGCTACTCGGTCAACCAAGGCGGAACCTGCACGGTAGCGACTGCCTACGAGATCCTCCGTCACCGTCGTCCCCATCTTTTTTTCGGCGTGTTGGCTGCGTCGGCCACCGCCGGCCTCGTTGCCGTGCCACTGGTGTGGCTCGCCGGTGGGTCGGCTGTGCTTGCTGGTACCGTTCTGGTGAGCGGCAAGTTGCTGGTCGGAGCCGTGGTTTTCGGGATCGGCGCAATGATCAACGACACCTGCCTGCTTGGGTCGCTTGGACGTCTAGGAGAAGGGGAGCTTCGGCTTGTCTTTCTTCCGGTCGGGCTGGCTGCCGGCTTCTTTGTTGCCGACAGTTCCGTCTTCGGCGGGACAGTCTCGATGGATGAGAGCATATTGTCCGCGCCAAGCGCAGCCGGGTACGTAACTCTTGCAGCTTTCGGAGCAACCCTCGTCCTGACGCTTGCATTGATCGCTCGCGGCCGGATGGTTCGGCAGCCAGGACAATGGCCACTCGGCATGTCCATGTTAGTGCTCGGTACTACCGGAGGCATTCTTTACGCGACCGCCCCCTTCTGGACCTACGCGGATCTGGTCCGCCGCAGCATACCGCTTGCCATGAGTATGAATAACGATGTGGCCGCGGCGACGGTCATGGCTACGATTGCGGGCGCCGTCGCTGCCGCCCATCGCCGTAGGCGATGGCGTCCGCGGGGAATGGCGGTCTCCGACGTCGCGAAAACGATCACCGGCGGCTATCTCATGGGGCTGGGGGCCGCGGTCATCCCCGGCGGGAACGACGGGCTGGTACTCGCCGCACTGCCGGCGCTCTCCGTCGGCGGCGCGGTTGCCTACCTAATTATGCTCACGACCATCTTGGTCGCCTTAGCGGTTACACAAATGTGGCGAGGTCAGTTCGTGCATGTGGACCAGACCTGACTCCGACAAGCACGGCAAGCCTGCGTCTATGCTGCACACCTGCTCTCCTGCAGCAGACCCTTTCCCCCAATAGAGAGGTAGTCCGCGTGCAAAGGGGGAAGACCAGCTAGTCCGCAGATTGAGCGGACCAACTTCGTGCGCGCGACGCGCGCACGAAGGCATCGGCAGCGATGCTTCGCTTCCGCCCCGCTACTGCTCCGAGAACGACTTCTCCGGTGATATTCGCGTCTGGAAAGCGGATCGAGCGCAGCCGCTCGTCGTCGCGCGGCCTGGGCATGAACGCACTGCCGAGCCCCGCTACGACTAGTCGCTTCACATGCGCCAAATCGCTAACCCGGTGACGGACAAGCGGTTCGAAATCGAGATCAGCGGCGGCCGCCCGCAGGCGGGCGCAATTACCACCGTCATGATCAATCCAGGCTTCATCGCGCGCCGCAGCAAGCGACGATGGCGGCTTCATCGCGAGCGGGTGATCTGCCCGAACAACCATGTGGTAGACGTGGTTGTATAATGACCATCGCTCGAGTCGATCGGGAGCCGCATCGGGCAACTCGACAATCAGCAAATCAAGGTCGCCATTCATGGCCGCTTCTAGAAGCACTGCGGCCGTTCCCGACGTCAACGTAAGCTCGAACCCGGGCAATCCCTTGCCGAGCTCACCCAAGATTGCGTCAAAGGTATCTATTTCGAGGCTCGCATCGATCCCTAGGACCAATGGCGCAACTACCGCCTTGCCCACGTTCTTGGCCAGCTGCTTCGCAGCTTCCGCCGCCTCGAACGTGCGCTCTAGATGCGGCAGCATCAGGCGGCCGAGATCCGTTAGGTGAGTACGGCTGCGCTCGCGGCGGAAAAGCGCACCACCTAGTTCATCCTCCAGCTTCTGGACGGCGCGCGTGAGCGAAGGCTGGGTAACGTTGCATTCGTCCGCCGCCCGCGTGAAGTTCAGTAGCCTTGCCATCGACAAAAAGTATCGAACTTGATGCATCTCCATTGTTGAGGATTAGCAAGTCTTTCGCGTCGTGGCGATCTCGCTTTCCGGCCAAATCAACCGCAGTGAAGAAGCGTACCTGAAACCCCATGACGCTGGCCGCTCCTGCGTTCAACTGGGATCGATGAGCTCGGCAGTTAGTGCCCCTCCTTACCGACGGGTGCGTCCGAACCTCAGTCATCCGCGCCCGGAAGTAATCCAGGACGGTTCCCCCCGAAAACTATAGTCACAGGGTATCAACTTTATACGTACCCGGTACGTTCCTCTGTTGGTCGTTTGGCGGGACAAGAGAACTGCGGATCGAGAGTCCGCGGACGCTCGAGGAAAACCGTCATGGTGCAGGCATTTGCACTGCCGATCAGCTTTATGGAGGCGCACGAGACGGGCCGCAGTGTCCCAGACGATCGTTGGGATAGACTGATGACCGCTGCCCAGTCAGGTAACGGCGGCGCATATAACCGCCTGCTGACCGAAGTCGCAGCTTGGCTTCAACGCTACTATGCGCGTCGCTTACCGGCCTCGCATGTGGACGATGTCGTACAAGAGGCGCTCGTCGCCATCCATCTGAAGCGGCATACCTATGAACCCGAACGGCCTTTTCGAGCGTGGATGACGGGGATTGCCCGGTACAAGTGGATCGACCGGCTGCGTAGCACAACCCGGGACCGTTTCGACCCCATCGAAGGTATCGAGGTGCCCGTCGAAGACCACGCTTCCGCGGTGTCGGGTCGGATGGACGTTCAGAAGCTCCTCACTCAACTGAAGCCTGCGCAGGCCGATGTCATCCGGCTGGTAAAGGTGGAAGGCTACAGCATTCAGGAAGCGTCCGACGCCACCGGCCAGTCGATAGCGCTGGTTAAGGTCAACATTCATCGAGGCATCGCGCGCCTCGCGTCGACGATCGACGGCGATCAGGACATCGCCTGACCGGCGCCCCGGCGGCGTTGTAACCGCGCGACCACCAACCGCGAACACATGCTGTCGTCAGTCTGTCCTGCGGCACGGGAGTTTGCATATGTCCCTCAAAGATCTGATCGAGCGCCTTGCATCAGACACCAAGCCCGTTCCGGTTCGCTCGCTTTTTCGGAAGATAATATGGCCGTCTTTGGCGATCGGAGCGTTGTGCGGTCTTGTCCTTATGCTAGTGACGATCGGACTGAACTCAGGCCTTCGCGATTCCGGCATGCTGGCCCAGATCCAAGTGAGGGCCGGACTTGGCCTAGCTGCCACGTTCGCCGGCCTTGCCGCCTTGGCGCCGTCGCTGCGACCGGACGTAAGCTCGGTCTTGCCAAAGCGGATTCTGGCGACCGCACTTACACTTCTTTTTGCAGTCGCCGCGGCTCAACTCTCATATGACGGACCGAGTTTGTCGGTTCTCTATCTAGGTACAAGCATCGGTCATTCGCCCTGGGTGATCATCGTGCTCGCGAGCCCTTCGTTCGTCTCGCTTATCTTTGGCGTCCGGTTCGAGGCGCCGACGCATCTCAACGTCACCGGGGCGGCGCTTGGGTTGACGTCCGGAGGCGTAGGGGCGGCGATCTATGCATTTGGCTGCAGTGAAACCTCAAGGTCTCTCGGTCTCGCATGGTTTTCTATCGGCATTCTTGTGGCAACTCTATTGGGAATGCTCATCGCGTCGAGGCTGCTCCGCTGGTGATCAAAGGCCATTGCGACGAACGTCTACCGCGATTCGATACGGATTGCCGGGCCACCATCGTCAACGAACGCCTTGTGAGCACTTCGAGGATGATCGCGCAGTGCATGCGACACTTTGCATGAGCCCCTCTGTAACCTTTCGAAACTGCCTGTCGAACAACCGAACAGACGCCGTCCGGCGGCAAACTTGGGAGGATTTATGGCCCGCTTAACGTCCTACGCATTCCTGATAGCGGCAACCGCACTGGTGGCGGGTTGCACATCCACGAACGGCGTAGAAAAAAAGTCCGTCAGCTCCGAATTGCCGGCGCCCGCGGTCACGCTCGCTTTCAACGAACAGGGCCAGGCCGCGCTTCCGAAGGGATACCGTCACTGGGTGCATACCTACACCTCCTGGGAGGCGATCACGACCACGATCCTCGATGGCACGGTGACGAAGACGCCTGAATTTCACAGCGTCTATGTCGAGCCGAACACCTACCGCACCTTCATGAAGACCGGGAAGTGGCCGGAAGGTTCGCTGATGATCAAGGAATTCAGCACGACCAACACCGATCCGAAGGACTGCAGCGGCCCTCCTGCCTACACCTGCAAGCTCGGCACCAGTACAGTCATCTTCGCTCACGAGCGCACGGGAATCGGCATGATGCTGAAAGACAGCAAGCGCTTTCCAAAGGAGCCGGGCGGCTGGGCGTATTTCAGCTTCGGGCATCAGCCCCCCCCCTATCAGGCATTCTCGCCGGCGCGCGCCCACGCTCAGTGTGCCCAGTGCCACATCGACAATGTCGGGCCCAAGGATGACTATGTCTGGTCCGTGAAGCTGCAGCAGCCCGGTTTCCGCCGAGACGGCGACAACGTGAAACTCAACCTCGAAGCCGCCTTGGGGGAATAGCCAAGGCGACGGTCACGCGACCGCGATACCGCTGCGTAGAGCCAACATCGATCGTGCCCGCGTCGGGCAGCAGTGCGTCTTTGGTGAGCCAGTTTGGCTCGGCCGCTGGGCGAGGAAGCCAAAGACAATATGAAAACCTCGTTTCCGGCCGGCGCGATCGAAGCCGCCATCGATAGCCAAGGAGAACTCCGATGCCAGATATCGCCGCCATCGTCCGCCAATTCCACACCAACTATTCCAATCAGGAGGTGGAGAAGAGCGCGCCTCTCGTCACCGACGACGTCATCGCCGACATCAACGGCGGGGCCGGCAACGGGGTCAACGGCCTTACCTTCCGCGGTCGCGACGAATTCATCGCATGGCTGCAGCACGACAAGATCATGTTTCCGGACGGCAAGCTCGTTCACGAGGATCTTCTGGTGTCAGGCAACATGGCCGCAATTCGCTTCTACATGGAAGGAACGCACCTTGGTCCGGTGCCCGGTCCGGACGGCATAATCGAGCCCACCGGCCGCAGGGTTCATCTCGAAGTAACCGAATTCTCGACGTTCGACGATGAAGGCAAGCTGGTCCACGTCCACACGCTCTACAATACCATCGGCTTGTTGCAGCAGCTCACCAGCAAGTAACGGGCGCCGCTTGGCATGAAAGTCTTTTGCGAGATAACAACGAAAGGATTTGACGATGACAAAAAGACAAGTGGTCTCGCCGGCGGGCAGTCTGATGCTGTACGAAACGTACAAATATTCGGCAGCTATTCGCTCGGACGACCTGCTGTTCGTGTCCGGGCAGATTGGCGCGCGCGAGGATGGCAGCCCCGAACCAGATTATGAGAGCCAGGTCGAACTCGCCTTCACCAACCTAACTGCGGTGCTGGCGGCTGCGGGCTGCACTTTCGCCGATATCGTCGACCTCACGACTTTCCACACCAATCCGGAAGCGCAGTTCGAGACCTTCCTGAAGGTACGCGACAAGTATTTGGGCGATCCGCCCTATCCAAACTTCACAACCGTCGGCGTGAACTGGCTCGCCGGCTTCGATTTCGAGATCAAGGTCATTGCACGTATCCCGAAAGCGATTTCGTAACCACTGGCCACTCGCGCTGCATCGCCTCGACGCTGAGGCAGTCCGTCGAGCGATGCAGCGGAGTGAAGAGAGCGTGAGAGCGCATCCGTAGCCGCAGTGGCGCTTATTCCGCTACAGCCCCGGCCGAGCGCTGGATGTCACCGGCCCCAGGCCGCTTCGGAAGCACCCAGCCGGGACGGACGAAGTGACAGGTGTAGCCGCCCGGCCGCTTCTCCAGATAATCCTGGTGATCCGGCTCGGCCTCCCAGAACTCGCCCACCGCCTCGACTTCGGTGACCACCTTGCCCTCCCAAAGCCCCGAGGCATCCACATCGGCGATCGTGTCCTCGGCGACGCGCTTTTGCTCCTCGTCGACATAATAGATGCCCGACCGATAAGAGAGGCCACGATCGCCGCCCTGGCGGTTCAGCGTCGTTGGATCATGGATCTGGAAAAAGAATTCCAGGATGTTCCGGTAGCTCGTCACCGCCGGGTCGAAGACAATCTCGATTCCCTCGGCATGCGTGCCGTGATTGCGATAGGTGGCGTTCGGAACATCGCCGCCGGCGTAACCGACACGGGTTGAAACGATGCCGGGCCGCTTACGGATCAAATCCTGCATGCCCCAGAAGCATCCGCCTGCGAGAATGGCGCGCTGATGCATGCTAAGCCTCCTCTATCTGATCGAGATATTCGCCATATCCCTCGCTCTCCATCTCATCGCGCGGGATGAAGCGAAGGGACGCTGAGTTGATGCAGTAGCGCAGACCGCCGCGGTCGGATGGACCGTCCGGGAACACGTGACCGAGATGGCTGTCTGCGTGCACCGACCTCACCTCCGTGCGGACCATGCCGTGCGCGGTGTCCCGAAGCTCGTTCACGTATGCGGGAACGATCGGCTTGGTGAAGCTCGGCCAGCCAGAACCTGAGTCGAACTTGTCCGTCGACGCGAACAGCGGCTCTCCCGAGACGACGTCGACGTAGATGCCCGGCTGCTTGTTTTCGTTATATTCTCCTGTGAAAGGCCTTTCTGTGCCCGACTCCTGGGTAATCCGGCGTTGCTCAGCGGTAAGACGCTGAACCGCTGCCTGTGACTTTTCGAATTTCATGATTGTCTCCATTAGATAAACCGAGGTGGACAGAGGTATTCTTCATCGGCAGTCTTCGTCGTATACTCCCGGCCTCTATAGCGTCGCCAAAGGCACGTACTAATATGACGAAGCTCTGACTTGTGCTGACATCCTGCGTCAAGAGACTTGCACCTGAACCATTCTGGCGGTCGTTGCGCATACTATCGCAGTGAGCTCGAGATTCGGCCAATAGGAACTACCAATAGGTTCCATAGCGCCAGAGCCCTTGAGCACTGTCAGCACCATTCATATCCAGCCGCCAGCTGCGCGATCTTCCGCATCTCAACCGGTGCCATAGACCCGGAGATGGTCGCGATCACCACTTCGCGCTCCAAGGTGAAACCGTCAATCGGTCGCGTGACGAGGCCGTATGCCGTGGCTGATCGTTCCGGAAGGATGCACGTCGCATGACTATCAGCGACGACCCTTTGGACCCAGTCCTCGCGGTCCGATCGCAAGCGAGGATGCATGAGCACTCCTCGCTGCGCGAAGTGGCCGACGATCTCGTCACGGAATTTGCAACTCATACGATCGATGAAAGGAAACTCCGCCAGATCTTCGCCCCGCACGCTTGCACTGGCTGCCAAGGGATGGGTGGCCGAGCAGCCGAGCACAAAGCGCTCCCGGAATAGAGAATGAACCTCCAGCTTGCGTTCCGGTCTGACTTCGCGGGGCAGAATGCACGCGTGGAATCTTCCCGAGAGCACCTCCGACGTGTCCTCGGTCGCCAAAAGCGAGTGCAGCCTGATCTCAATGGATGGCGCGTCCGCTAACGCACTTTCGAAGAACGCCGTAAATTCTTTGGGTCCGACGGAGGGCGCCACGGCCACATCCAGCACCCGACGCTTCCCCTTTGCCCAGTGCTCGGAGTGATTGCGGACGCTCCTTATCGCAACCATCATCCGCCGAAACTCTGCTTC
>Ga0247734_1001044_pt1 | contig 22019 bp, 23 predicted proteins | sample UWRJL103311B2_FD_180933 | JGI IMG/M metagenome (GOLD analysis project Ga0247734, IMG submission 180933) | Plant litter microbial communities from Arlington Agricultural Research Station in Wisconsin, United States - UWRJ-L103-311B-2 | ecosystem: Environmental > Terrestrial > Plant litter >... | reverse complement strand
CCCAGGTGTGAAGGATGTATAGCCATAAAACAACTTGGAATAATTTCTCCGAAGAGGTTGAGTTGAGCAAGACCACGGTCACATGATCCAAACCCATCTCCTGGAAGGTCCTCAGCATGCGATGTGCAACAAAACCTTTCCCAGGGGAATGTATTGGATAATAGGATACTGACCATGGAGTTAATCCTCTCCTGGGTTTGCCTATATGTCACTTGTCACCTGACAAGGCTGAAAGCGGCCGTCCCCTTGTGGCGTGAATATTAGTGGCGTTGCTCGGCATACTGTCTGTACAAGAGGCTGTTGGTTATTAGCCTTATGTATGTATTCCCAAAAGGCTAGGTAGGCCGACAGATCACATATATTATTGTACATCCATCTGCGGGACTTGGCTGAGAGCACAGAGCAACTAGATATGTATTTGTATTATTAGTATTTGAAATAGAAACTCGAATGTATACAGCCTCGCCTAGAACCCAGAGAGCATTTCAAAGCGTTTCGAGATCTAGACTTTCGCTTGGTCAGCCTCGACATTCCATCACCGTACATAGAGAGAGCACGTCACTGCATCCTCCAAATGCTAATTCCATACTTAACTCTCTCACACCCATTCTCTCATGCAAACCATAGCCTCTATAACTCGAGTTGCATCTCGTACAGCTATTAATACGGCAAATCCTAGAATATCACTTGTTGCTCGCCATTTCTCATCTACCCCCGCAATCATGGCCCCAATAACAAAAGAATGCGACTATTTGGTGATTGGAGGTGGCAGCGGTGGACTGGCATCTGCAAGAAGAGCCAGCGGCTTCTATGGAGCGAAGACTATTGCAGTTGAGAGCAAGCGTTTAGGAGGAACTTGTGTCAACGTGGGGTAAGGCAAATCCAGATGTCTAGAAAAGATCGTAGCTAACGGCTTTAGATGTGTGCCAAAGAAAGTGACATTCAATGCCGCCGCAATCGCAGAGACAATACATGAAGCAAAGGCATACGGTTTCTCTGTTGAACAGACAGCACCTTTCGATTGGCCAACGTTCAAGAAGAAGAGAGATGCATATATTTTGCGCCTGAACGGAATCTACGAGAAGAACTTGGGAAATGATAAGGTCGAATATATCCACGGCCGCGCACATCTTACTGGAACAAACACCGCAGATGTCACTCTGGATGATGGCACAACAACCTCCATCCGAGCGAAAAAGATTCTGCTAGCTGTTGGAGGCCGCCCCACTATCCCACAAGGCATCCCAGGTGCAGAATACGGTATTAACAGTGATGGATTCTTCGATATCGCGACTCAGCCCAAGAAGGTAGCTTTAGTTGGTGCTGGATATATTGCCGTCGAATTCGCGGGCATGTTTAATGCTCTTGGAACGGAGACACATCTCTTCATCCGCCACGACAAATTCCTACGATCCTTCGATCCAATGGTCCAAGATGCCGTCACCAGCGAGTATGAACGTCAAGGTGTAAACCTACACAAGAACTCCAGCCAAAGCAAGGTAGAAAAGGATGAGAAGACCGGGAAACTAACCCTCCACTACAAAGATTCTAATGGGGAGGGAAAGCTTGAAGGCTTGGACGCCTTAATCTGGGCCATCGGACGCTCCCCCGAAGTTGAGGATCTCGGATTGGACAAAGCCGGCGTAAAGCAAAATGAACGTGGTCAAATTATTGCAGACGAGTACCAAAATACCAATGTCGAAAACATCTACTCCCTTGGAGACGTAGTGGGTAAAGTTGAATTAACACCTGTTGCCATCGCCGCCGGCCGCAAACTCAGCGATCGTCTCTTTGGGCCCTCCAAATTCGCTGACTCAAAACTTAACTACGACCTCATCCCCTCCGTCGTCTTTGCCCACCCTGAGATCGGGTCCATCGGCCTCACTGAACCGGAAGCCGAGGAAAAATACGGCAAGGAGAATTTGAAGGTATATAATACGAGCTTTACAGCGATGTATTATGCGATGATGGAGCAGAAAGACAAGGGACCAAGTAAATACAAGCTGATCTGCGCGGGACCCGACGAGAAGGTGGTTGGCTTACATATTTTGGGACTGGGCAGTGGAGAGATGCTGCAGGGTTTCGGGGTGGCCATCAAGATGGGGGCTACAAAAGCGGATTTTGATAGCTGTGTGGCTATTCATCCTACCAGTTCAGAGGAATTGGTTACGTTGAGATAGACTGCAACATCTGGGTTGTAAATATAGACGACGTGAATACCTGTTATACATTCAGGGGAATTAGAGCCCAAGGAGCTAGGGTTGCTTTGCAAACCTAAAACTACCGTATGGACTGATGTAAACACCTGTGAAGAAATAGATATATCACTATGCTTGGAACGCCTGCGCTTCGTGACCAGAAAGCCTGTATACATAAAGACGCAATATCGAATTAGGGTATCTAATAACCACATTTGTCGTTTGTTTGGAGGTGTAGCAGCGGCTATATGTTCCATACAAAATTGCAAATATTGGTCAATCTGATATTATGCAACAGTAGAGTCAGTGGTTGAGGGAAGTAAGTGCGTTGGAACGTGGATGTTTGGCCAAATGTGTGTATATGAGAGGAAATAGATAATAATTACATCAGAAGAGACAAATCTTGAACAAAAGGACCTCTTCATTCCGATGCTTCTTCAAGTCCACTTGTAAGGAGGGGCTGCTCTTGAATCGCTGCTGGATGGTTTGAAGAGTTAAATACTATAGATTGAGTATATAGCTGGAAATTAACGGCCAGAAGGGTAATAAAATACGAAGTAAATAAGCATGAACTGTTGTTCCAAACTGTGAGTTCAAGACTGAGATGATGGTATAGTAAGCTTGCTAGAAGATCAACGAAGCGCAATCGAAAGTAGAACATAACTGCATCACTTGAGAATCTCACCACCGTGCGTACAACATCTCTCACGAACAAGAACTGATCATAGTAGTAATATTCTGTTATTAACCCATGCATTCTAAAGGTGCCCTGTGAATCCCGCTACCGAATGCTTATCACTCCAAGTATCACTGCAATATCAGCGTCCTTCCCTGAACTCCATACTATAACCCGCATCTCAATCATATTCCTGGCAGAGCTTTTGGGGGGCAGGAAGGGACAACATCTCGACATCGTCCACTCTACTTCTTCTTTGGGGCCGCTCCCTCAGCCGCCTTCTTCGCATCCGCTGTTTCCGTCACGTCAGCATAATTCTTCTTAGTAAGTAAGAGACATGAGATTCAAAGGACAAAATTCTGGACACGAACCAGCAGCCTGCTTCTCCCGCATCTTCGCAGCAACCTTTTCCTTCTCGGCGGCCATGGCAGTTCCACTCATTGCGTTTCCCTTCTTCTATACACCCAACATATTAGCACTGTTACTAGGCGCAATCTGGGGAGGGAGATGGGAGAGGGGGTGGTGGGTGCTTGCATACCATATCTGCCATTTTTTTTTGGTTAGCCTCGCGAGCCTTGTCTCTTTGATTTCCTCTAGCCATCTTTGTAAGGGAAAGCGCACGAAGCGTCTGCGATTCAGTGGAGTATTTGAGGTTTTCTGCGTGCCTGCGTGGCTAAGACTGAGTACTTATTGTTTTTCAGGAGAGTAGTCCGTATCGGGCCATGTGAGATTATGAGATTTGTTGTTTGCGGCGCCCCAAAAATAGTTCTCGGTCTGCGGTCTGGAATCGGTGATTGCTTTCCCATACCGGCCTGTATGATTGGCCCAATTAACGCGCGTCTGAGCCAGACAATCCGACTGCCACGTGATCACTCAGTAGGTTCGTAGCTCTACAGTTTTAGCGTTAGGTATTTTGAATTTACATACAGGACGATAGCTTGGTAGGTAGTACAGTACGAGTCCTTCATTGCGCATTGAGGCGCGATGAGAACAGTTGTATTTTCCTCGGGAACTTTACCAGAGGAATTTTGATTTCAACCACTGAGCTTCCTGTACAATTTTTTTTCATTGAGAGTTTCAGCTTGCTGGGCGTTGAAGAAGAATATCTTTGTGTAAAACTACGACTTTGCGTCCCATATAATCAAAACTTGTTGATAGCATGCTTTCACAGAGCACTGAACTTGTCGGTGGTTACTTTAAGCTGCGTTTGCATTGCGTGCTATGTAATATGAAGTGTCTTTGTGCTGCACCAGAACAAGATGGACGGCAAATCGAAACGCGTGCTGCGTCTCTGTAAAGACACTTGGTTACTGTAATAACAGTTATGTTTTCCGATGTTGTACGGTTGCTGTCTTGACTCCTGCCGTGGTGTTGTGCCATGAGTTTGCCACTCTTGATACTGTAACTGCCTGGTGCTGGCATCAGCTATACAGGGCCCGGCATCTATCTACAGCTAGCTAGGTCAAGCGTTCATCCGCATTTCATCAACGTGGCAAGCAGTATAAGGTTGCTGATTACCGGTAGGTTCTTGTTCGCCATGTCTTCACGATATAGCTATACTACTGTCAGACGCACATTGCGTCGCGAGGGCCGTCCGCTTCCGTCAAACAATTTCATCTTCAACTCCAACTCCAACTCCAACTTCAATTTCAATTTCAGATAGTCGAAAATCACGAAACCTTTGATATCTTTAATGCAAAATCTCATTTCTGCATAGCCAGTGGCAAATAGGAAGTAGTCTGGATATCCCATAGCTCTCCCTATGGCCTGAATTGGCGATCGCAAAGTCCGGATGGACGTGAAACAACTTCCCGAGTCACCTCACCCAATCACTCTTTACCACAACACCGCCACGAAACAACGACACGGATGAGTACATGACTCCCCATAGTATGGTGCGGCAATGCAAGCGCCTGTTACAGATATTATTGGATGCTGCACAATATCTCCTGGATCATCGTGGTGCCCTCCACGTAAAACCCACATCCCGATACCCCTGGATCACGATCGAGAGCACGGTACTTGTTACTTCGAAGCTTAAACAGTGCTTATACAGTTCTTTGTATGGGAACCAAACCATTCCATCCAACCATTAGCCCTCAGACTTGTGGGTTCAGCAGTCTTCCGAAGCGTGTCTAGCAAGTCGAGGATTCATGCTCCTGCCTGGAACCATTGGACAGCGCACAAAGAACTTGCAGAGAACCATCCACCGAACCTCAAGCCATTGGTACCAGAGACAAAGAAAATTCCTCCCCACAATAAGAATTCTATTATAGGGGTGGTCGCTATTGTAGGTCTTAAAGAACGTGGGCGGCTTTATTCACTAGTACTTCCCAGCATTCATATACTTGGTCGTTTGTCCTTGTTTCCTATTGTCCGTCGCCAACAATTTCATTCACACTATTGTCGTTCTGATTCATGAACAATGAGGCTAGGACCTCAATAGCAATTACCTATTTATTTTTCTTCTGATATATGATTACCTACAGCTGTTCTTGCCTTCAAACCTGTTCTACTCTTCTAATTTTGCAATATCATACTTTGCTACTCAAAGTCAAAAACAGCTTCACGATCTTTCTACTAAGCAATTTCTACGACCATTTACGTTTCTCGAGTCCACTTCGAGACCTCTATCACTGCAGGCCAGTCCCATTCAGATCTCCTAGATCTTCCAATTCCGTCAAATCACCGACTATTCAATCCCTCCACGATCGTAAGATACTACTGGCTTTTGAGAACTTTGGAACCATAATAACATGTTCTTCCTAAGTCTACTTCTCAAACTCGGTCTCAAAATGTTCAAACTAAATGGCAATTCCGACGACCCAACTTCAAAGCTCCGTGGTCCAGGTTATGTCGTTCTCAATGTCATCCGGGTGCTTAACATCATCTCGCTCATCACTGTTGCAATTGCAAGCTGGGTGATGCTCGTTAAGACCGTCATGACTTCCAACGTATGTCCTTACCCCCATCGAATCACTTTCTGTTCGTTTTTTCTGTGTGTGGTCTAGATCAACTAACATAAAATAGTTCTTCTTCTTCGATGGTGTCTCTCACTTCATAACCTCCACCATTGCCATCTTCCTCATCACATCCGAAACTCCCTTATTCAAAGACTACTTTCTCAGCACCTGGCCTCTTCTCTCTCCCTCATCTGGATTCGTCTTTCTCGGCCTGTCAATGATAACCCTTGGGTTCAACATCCTCGGAAACCTTAACAAGCCTGCTACATCCCAAGACGCCCTCGGACTCCCTTTCTGGCGAATCGTCATCGCTTCTGGTATCCTTGCATCTATCATGGGATTCATGAATCTGATCGCCACTTTCTTCTTCTCCGATTCAAAACACGGCATCACAGGTCGTCAAGTCCGTTCTCATGGCGCTTCCCTCCCACAATCTCCGCCATCTACCAGCTCATCAAACAACAAAGCCTTCTCCCTCACGCCATCCTCCTCCATCCGTCGCGCACCTTCTCCAGTCCTGCCATCATACACACAGCCCCAGCAAACTGCGCCAGAAGACCGCAGGCGCTCCCTCTTTGGCATGAAGCTCCCCGTTCGGCTCAGCCAGATGCAGATCAGCAAGCCATTCCACGCCAGCCCAGAACAGTTCGAGAAATTTGAAAACAGAAGCTCGCCTGTGGTTCCTGACGTTCAGCGTCCACCCACCGCTCTTCATCCATACCACAACGTAGGACGGAATGATGCCCCCCAGGTACCGCGATACCCAGCCTCTTCGCGCTACAGCGTCGACAGCACGATCACGCGGTTCTAAAAAGCCCCGAAGTCGTGCGTTAGGCCTACTAATACTTGTTTTTTTTAAGGGCCTTTTTTTGAGGAGTTAGGTGTATGGAGGGGGATTAGGGTGTATGATGGCGTTTGGAGGTGTCACTCGTTTTTGTCCTCTAAATTTTCGTTGCGGAATACCCACTCCCTTTGAGTCTCCTTTTTCATTTCTTAGGCTTTACGTATGCTTTACGTATGGCGTGGCATTCATTGATGAGAAAGACAGAGATTGGCACTCTTGACGAGCATGAAGCTCACACGGGGGACTGGAATAGATTTGATGTGACTTAATGACCCATTAAAAACTTTCAATAAATCATGAAACTTTTAAAAACTAGACTTTTATTCTGATATTTGTTTTGCGGTGCTTTGGCTCCGATTACTTTTTAATTCCGACGGAGTTTTCAGCAGCTGTGAGATATGCAGGGATTGGAAAACGCTTTTCTAATTTGTAGAGGCAGGGAAAATCTTGTACTATACTAGATATCTTGAGGGTTTTTTTTACATCTCTACCACTAGCAATATCAGTATCAATTCGGAGTGGGTGAAATGATAAGTAAATGCCACCTTGAACAACATTTTATGCTCAATAGGATAGAAATTTAAGGATACTTACTGCCTTACAATGCTTGCTATATGTGGTATTCGGGTATCAAAGCTGGCATCATGGATAAAACAGTGGGCAAGAGTTAGGTAGAAGAAGTGAAGTTCTGGATATTACAGAAGGCTAATTAAGCAAAAGAGAAAAAGGGGAATCCCAGAGACAAAAGAAGAGCGCCAGCTTAATCAAAGCCATTAAAACTCTCCTCGGCCAATTTAAGGAAGTCCATGTGTAAAAGTCGCTTTTTGCACAGATGAAACCCCGTTCTTGCTATCATAAACGACGCCAGCTTCCAAATTGTCAAAATAAACACCTGCAAGATCCCATCCTAGTAACCGTTCATCGTCATTCTTTGGGAGTTTCTGCTCAACTCGCGATCAGCGGCAGGACTGATAGGTCGGCTGCCTGCGTGTCCGCCGCCTGCTGCACTGCTTTCCTTCAAGGCAAGAAGTTGCTTGGCTCGGAAGGTCTCGTAGTGGATTTGCGAGGTAGTCTCGATCAAATCTTGGAGATGGGTTCGGGTGAGGAAATTTCTAAGGTAAACGAATTCGCAGTGATTCTCATCCTCGACGTTAATAACACCCCATCTGTTTTGGCGTCCTCTGACTTGTTTGCCTCCAACGATGATTGATTTCTCTGAACCAACAACGGCGAATGGGATGATGTTCTGTCAATCATTAGCAGTTAATACAATAAGCACTATTACGACTACTTACCTTGATTTGAGCATTGAGAGCACGTTCCTCCTCGTCAAACTCATCATTGTCATATGGGAACATCTTAAGGTTGTGGAAAGAAAATTCCTCCTTTATACGCTCCTTGAAAGCACTGCGCTCTTCAAGAGTCAATGAATCGGATTTAGCGATAACGGGTACAACATTGACCACATCCGAAAGCTTCTTCAACACGACAATGTCGATGGGCTTGAGCGCGTGTCCAGAAGGCTGAATGAAGAAGAGGCAGCAGTGGATTCTCGTGTCTTGAATATATCGCTCTCTCTGGGCTGTGAGTTCCTTCCGTAGGTATGCAGAGTGCTGATCCTTGATGTACTTGACAATTGGATCCCAACATCTATCGTTGTTGACTTGGTCACCGTATCCTGGTGTGTCGACAATGTTCAATCGTAGACGAACCCCGTTCTCCTCAATAATGTGCGAGACAGTTTGAATCTCGGTGGTCGATCGTACGGGCTCATCCGGGGTGAGTCTTCCCTTGGAGTCGATCAAGTGCGACGCAAAGATTGTGTTAATGAGGGTTGACTTTCCGAGTCCCGTTTGTCCTGCGAAACATAGAATTAGTATACTTCCCAATACGCCTTTTCAGCTTTATTGGATGGCAGGGTCAACATACCAACGCAAATGACATTGAACTGGAATCCACGCTTCAGAAGCTTGCGCTCAATTTGCGATGTGATACTGTCGAAACCGACGTGGCTCTTTGGGTAGACGGACTGTTGCGCCATAGCTGCCATTATTAAAGGATAACCTGATCACACGCGAAGTGATTCTGAGTGTTCTGAGAAGTGTAAAGAGCGTGTTCGGTATTTTAATCTGTGAGGTTGATTTATTTGAAGGGGTGCACTATCTATCTCCCTCCACAAAATTAGTGCTCGCTCGCGTTGAAAGGGGTAGCCGCGCTAGTGCCTAATCAGGAACAGCTTCTGCAGCCAGGATATTGAGCTCCCGAATTGCCTCAAATTTGAGAATTATGTCAACGACAAGAGAAAATACCAATTGACGCCATCTACAATTTTGCTTGCCTTGAACTTAGTCGCCACAATGTCCGCCATGCATGCGACCACACGGTCAATACTGTCATCATTCCTACCTCGACTTTCTACAAAAACTGCTTCACGAACATCAAGGTTCACAACTCTGTACTCTCGACAACTATCTCTCCCAGTCCTGCCTAGGATCACATTCGCAATCCCCGCTGCTATACAGCTCAACATTCCGGAAATATTAGAGGGATTATGGGAGGGGATATTACGGGCTGTACCAAAGAAGAAGACCTCACATATGAAAAAGAGGTCTCGTCAGATGGCAGGAAAGGGAATGAAGGATGTCCTTGCATTGAATAGATGTTCCGCTTGTGGACATACGAAAAGAGCACATTTACTCTGCCCATATTGCGTGAGGGGTAAGATAGAAACAATCTAATATTTTGTTCATGTTATTAACTCTTGAATAGAAATCCACCGATTCATCACCGGAAAGACAACCGAGAGTAACCAAGAAAAGCGTACGATGGATAAAGCGGAGGACGACAAAGGCAAATAGAACAGTTGTGCAGGAGTTGTGGCTGTACGAGGGGATTTGAAGCATTGTTTGGCGTTATGACACCTATGGAAGCCGTGAGATGGCCCGGCTTGTAAGTTTATTTGTACACTATTGTACAATAAATGGGATCCTGTCTCCCGAATTATTATCTAGGATGTGTATAAGCATGTGACGATTCAATGGAATATGGAAATTGAAATTGAAACAAGGACGGTGAAGGAAAACGCAAGTTCAATTCCTGTTTTTCTGTCATTGCGGTATTTGCTATTTGTACTTATTTCGATTTCTAGAGGACTTCTCGTTATTGTGATTGCATTGCGGTACGCACAGGGTTTCAAATATGGATTATCATGAGCCTCAAGAACACCAAGTGGTCCAAAATTGCTGCCCCAAGGTTGAGTTTCAGTCAGGACCGTTTAGCATTCGACTGTTACTTATGAAACTTTACTCCGTATTCACAATTGGTACTAGAGATCAATCCAATTACTACTCAATTACTACACCACATAATTATGGACGGGGAAGGAGAAGAGCCTTTTCAAAAAAACGAATTACGTATTTGAGGATGAGGAAAAGGAAAAAGAGGCAATTGAACTTTGAAGATGGAAAATCAACAGCTATTATGCTAAGAGAAAACCACACCGATTGACTCCTCGTAAAGAGAGAATCCCAGGAGTTTTCCATTTAATATTTCATTCATATTAACTCATATTTTTGGAAAACTGTTTCTTTGGCCCTAACCACTTCATCCACCTTGTCTATCCATATGGTCAAATACTGTGAAACAAGGTATCTTCAAGCTTACGATCAGTCTGTTCCTATTCGGAATAGTAAAAAAAAAAACTTGCCGGAACTTCTCAGCTTTATTTGCAGCTGCTGAGACGTGCAGCACAATCGCAAGATAAAGTATCTAAAAGTTTTCAACATTGCTGCCTCATGTTATGTTTTGAGTTGTTGAACTACCAAAGAATATTGCAAAAAGAGTACTTCGAGACAGACAAGGAATAAATCCCCTCGTATTTTATTTTCCATATATCTGTGATTAGTTCTCTTCAGTGCATATTAATTTACTCCTCAGCAAAATCCTCATCTAGACAGTTCAAAAAGAGTTGTAGTGAGTTGTAGTTGTGAAATATGTCCAGCCTTCTCATGATCTTGAGAATTGTGGATCCTATGTAAATAAATATCTCAGCCTCGCAGGTCTACACACATCTATAAACTCACAACGAGTTTATAACTTCACAATACCTCCAATGTATCGGTGACAATGGTATAAACCGCTAATAAACTTTGCTAGAAAACCACAGCTAATTTGATCTAGTCTAAACAATACCTCACCACACACACAATAGACGATGGTAAGCTCATTCATTGTGTTGCCCCTCCATCAAATACCAAACACTGACCTCAAACAGCACACATCACCGACATTTTCTCTCTAGCCGTAACGTCCACTCAAATCATATCCGCATCTGGAGGTTCCTCCATAAAAATACACTCCACCACTACTCCCGACCACCCTCTCGTTCAAACACTTTCCGGGGCCCACAAACTTGGCTGCCACCACCTCGCAACTTCCCTCAATGGGCGTATCCTAGCCAGCGTCGGTTTCGGCGGTGAAGTTAAAGTATGGACCGTATCCCCCGAATCTGGCGAATGGACTGAAGAAGGCAAAATCGTGGACGGTAACAAGGCAGGCGAGATATGGGCCATTGCATTGAGTGAGGATGGACAGTATCTGGCAAGTACTACGTACGATGGCAGGATTAACGTCTGGGACTTGGTAGACGGGAGGAGGAAGATTAGGGAGTTTGAGACGAAAGGGAGCTTTGGTATGTGTATTGCGCTGAGCAGAGACGGGAGATTTACGGCTAGTGGACATGAAAATGGTGGGGTTTATGTGTTCAATAATGACACGGGGAGGATGCTGTACTCATTGCCTGGTATGCTTGTTCTTAAAAATTTCAAATTGAAGTGCTAACGGAAATAGGTTTGGTGAAGCCAGTTCGGACATTAGCATTTTCTCCTGCTGGAACTCGCCTGGCAGCCGCTGGAGATGCGAGAGTGATTGCTCTATACGATGTCCAGCACGGAGAGCAAGTTGCAAATCTCACAGGACACTCAGCGTGGATCTTTTCATTGGATTGGAGTGATACGGGAGAGTATATACTCAGCGGATCTTTCGACGGAAAAGCTAAAGTATGGTCTATTGAAACGAGGACGTGTGTAGCTACCCATAGTGAGACCGACAAGACTCTCTGGTGTGTAAAGTGGTTGCCAAAAACAGGGCGAAGTGAGGCCTTTGCTACAGCTGGTGCAAATCGGAGTATATCCTTCTATAGAGAGGCGACTGGAGGATAGACAATACAGTGGTATTAAATGTATTATTGCACAAAAGCAATTAGGAAAATCATACGCAACTGGCACTTAGCTAATAGTATACATTTCGCAGTTATCTCTACGTTTTCGGTTTATATTGCAAATCCATATCTCAAATCGTACTTTGCCAGAACAAAGAGTTGGTGTTCCAGACTATTTGGTTTTCTGGTAGTTGATCCTTCCTTTCCTCAAGTGGCCAACAACTTGTGTTTATTACAAAACTCATTAAAGGCCCATGTGGTTATTGGCCAATGTTGGGCTTAATCGCTTATTATGAGGAGTTCTTAAAGTTGCACTATGAGGGAATGAATCTAAACATCTTTTGTATTTACTGACTTTCTCTTTATAGGTAGCTTTTTAGTAGCTTCTTTCTTTATAGGCTTTTCTTTCACCTTTGCTACCTTCTTCACAACCACTTTCTTTTCCAGTATTGGAATGTCCAACACCTTTTCCACCCCATCCCTCAGAGTCCTCCTCTTATTCTCCTCCCACTCCACCCAAGCCATAGCCTGTAAAAGACAATCCGCCAGGTCATCCAGTTTCCCCGTATCAACTTTATCTCCCCCCACCATCCCCTTTACCCTGCCTGGCATTCGACCCCATTTCTCCACATACTGCCTCGCCGTCCCCTCCACATTTTCATTCCCTAACCTTACTACATCGCCAGCTTCTAACCACCTTCTCACCAAGTCGATTTTCACGCCTTTATTCTGCACTTTCGTGCTTTTTGATTTCCGAGCTTTCTTCATCTCCTCGTCTTTCATATCTGAAGCGCCAGGAGGCAACCAAAACGGACCAACCCTTCCAGGCGCTATACTCATCACCTCTCCAGCCCACGATCCCTCAGACTTCAGTGTGCATAACACCGCGTGTAAAATCGACTCAAACATATTTACTCTCAACGTCCACTCTAACACGTGAGAACCACCCATACTCCTGAATCGCTGTCTTTCGATCAAGACATGGGTTGGGTTTGTCAGCAAGAGACGTGAGCGGAGAAGTTTATAGGCAATATTCGAGAGTGTAGCAGGATCGAATGCCTCTTTCACCGCTGGACCCGAGTCTGGGACTTCGGGACGCGTGGACACGGCCAGGCGTGACCAGTCAAGGATCTGTGGTAGCTTTTCATGTTTACTGCTTGTCTCCTTTCTGGTACTCGAAGTTACAATTGGAGCATTGGGGGACTTTGGAGGCACATCAATAACACAATAAGCCAGATTCCTTATGCCCATGTCGATACTGAGGATTCGAGCACGAGTGGCAGTTCTTGGCGTGAGTGTGATTTCATCGTGGAGACGTTGGGTGAGGATGGATTTTGTTCCTGTACCGGTGGTTCCGCATTTGAAAGCTAGGAGTTTGAGATCTTGAAGGCGCAGAGTGGGAGGGATTTGGAATGGCATTTATGATTTGAGATGGGATGGTATGGGTAATATAAGAAAGACGCGGATCACGACGAGGCTTGGATGCAAGGCTGAGAGATTGAATTACCTTGCTTGTCCTTGGCCCTTGGCGTTGAAAGACTTGGTAGTTTGTATAGAGTACATTTCCTGGCCTTCAATTCTTAGAAGGCATCATGTGGTTTAGGAGATGTTAGCAACGTATTGTACGTTGTATGGATACAAGCAACTATGTCTCCATTCTATTTCCTAGATTACGCTTTGACTCAAGAACATGCCATTTTGAAGGCAGGTGGCAGGGGTCCCTAAACGCAGGGGCAGTCAGGGGCATCACTGAAACGGTTTGACCACAAGCTAGTATTAATTTGTCAACACTCAGACTCTACCAAGAAATTTTCCCTTGCAAGTTTGAGAAATATCAATGTGCGGAAATTAGGAATACGGTCAAACCCCAAAAAATCAAGGGATGCGATCACGATAATCCAAAAGCCAGTTTTTAAACATTCAGGATGTATTTTTGTACCGTCTAGAAAATAAAAAGGGGTGATTTAAAAAGGTAAACAAATCTCGCAACGCCGAAAGTGAATGCTATAAAGGTATATCCATTCAACGAACTATTAAAGTGTCTTCTCAAAATACGATCCAGTCATATATACCATCATTGGGCAAACTGGGTAACTCCGGTAATGTCAAGCCGCTTGAGGGCGACATCTACTTTGCGCCAGGGCCTACTCTTAACAACGTGAAAAAATAACGAAGTGGTGAGCTTATTATGCCTCGAGTGCGGCCATTTGTATGGCTCCTGGATATAGTCAGTATGGCTGAATTTAAATATTCCTTTAGAATAGAAAGGGAACGTACCTGAGATGCCACCGAATGCACCAAGTCCTTGGACTGCATTGTTTGGGAAGGTTGCGGCTCCGCAAAGACATGAGCAAGCACAAGCACCACCTGGGAGAACGGTTCCACTGCCACCAACGATCGCGGAAGATGGGGGGGCGTTTGCTGGCGGAGGAGCAGCGGCAGCAGGTGGGGCAGGGGCAGGAGCGGCAGCAGCTGGTGGTGGTGGTGCAGCACCCGAAGCAGCTGGTGGTGCAGGGGCGGCTGCTGGTCCTCCAACAATTGGGGAAGCAGTTCCAGTACCGTTTTGTGAGACAGCCAGAGCCTTGAAGTTGGCTTGGGATTTGGCCGCAGTTGGGTTGATAGAGAAGGTCATTCCCTTTCCGCAATGGGTCTTAGCGCGGCAGTAGAACCCTAAATATGTTAGTCTTAGGAGCTCGAAACCAAATTAGGCTTTTTGAAGTGAAAAGGGAACATACAGATAGGGGTAGCAACGGTGACCTGCATGGCCATTTGCGGCGCGGGGACAATAGTGTTGTTAACATTGGGCATGAATCCAGAGTCCATTCCTGCGGGGAGCTTGACGCAAGGAGTGTCGAATGCAGATTGGGTCACAGTGTGGTTGTTTGACATGAAAGTGAAGACAACCATGTCTCCAACATTAGCCGTGACGCTTTCTGGGCTGAAAAGGAGACCAGCAGTACCACCGACGATAACCTGTTATTCATCTTAGCACTGTTATCAAAGGGCGAGCACATACAAACGCACCTGATGAGTTGCCATGGCAGCAGCGGCTCCTCCTCCTCCTCCAGCCGTAACTGTCTTTGTTTCCGTGACCGTTGAGGTAGCCGCCCCGCCTCCGTTGTTGACCCAGATGATGACAATGTCGGAAACCGTGCTTTGCACAATTGTAACCTTGTTACCATTTCCCACCTTCTGACTTGATTCCTTTGAACTCTCTTGAATGTGGTTGGTTCGGACATCGAGGGATGGTACACGTTTGGCAACTATGTTTGAGTCCAAAGAACCAGCCAACACCAGAGGTGCGGCGCAAAGTGTGGCAATTGCTGAGAATCTCATATTGGCGGTATATAAATATTAAAATTGGTGAATGGTATCGTAAAAAAGAAGACTGTTGAGATTTGAAGCCGCTCTGCGGATTAGGGAAACTATCAAAGTTGTCTAGGCGGTAATATAAAAGATTGCGAAGGTCTTAAATCTAAAGCCAGATGGCGAGGGCCTGCTCGTGAGTGATAGTAAGTAAAGCTGCGGAAATAAAATAAAGGACGAAAGTGAATGAATGTGTTCACAGCAAGACGGATGCAGAGGAAGAGAAAGAGGCAGCAGAACGTGGGACGAATGGAGGTATTAAGGAAGCATGAAATGAATGGGAGAACCGCCCCCTGACACTTGTTTGAGTATCACCAGGGAGGCTGCTGCAGAAACCCCAGCGCGAAACGGGTACCCGATGCATTCGGAGACCTCCTCGTCCGGTATATGACTTTACAATACTTGCACTTCGCCTGTCAAATTGCGAGGCCCCATAGGACGGATCTGAGGTCTGGTCCGATGAGGTCGGGATGGGAGAAGCTTGGTAATATGCACGGGCCACGGGCAGGTCGTTGCCCTTCTTTAGCGAGACTTTAGCGACAACTCCCAACAAACAACGTTTGAGCCATGTACCAGACTCGTCTCACCTCCTTCGAAATTGCAACAGTGCACCCTCGAGTAACTTCCAAGAAACATGGGGTGATGGCAGCGCAACGTCTCGTAGAGAACTCGTAGAGCCTCTAAAACGGCCCGGATATGGTTAGATAATGTGCCCTCGACGCAATCTTGGCATGATCTCTCGATAAGCTGCATGGGACCGATCACTCCCAAGTCCCTAGGGCGCCCACAGGTTGAAAAAAGCTTCGCTTCAGTCACTCATATCCGGAGGGGCCAAAGCCAAACACACGGAAAGCCATCTTCCAGAGGTGATCACAAATCTATCCCTCAATGCCAAGGGCACTGTATCTCAAATCTTATTGCAAAGAGCAGAATTGTAATCCAGTAATGCCAATCGTCTGGAGTGTTTCAATTGCCAGTGCCAATGGCGTTGGCGCTGATATTTCGGATGAAAGAAGTCTTGGAAGCTCAGCTCAGCTACACTTCTACAGTACAGTCCAAGGGGGGTCAGAGATCAGACCTCGCAGGCGCAGCGCCTCACAATCCTTCACGAAACAAGACACCTCTTGACTACACGACGATCAGTTGTTTCTTCTCTTGGAACATATTTAACAATCCTAGGCAGCGTGACAAAATCGAGTACAGCACAGCACCAAACAACAAAACCGAATCATTATGACGCATCCAAGATGGCCCAAATGCCTTTGCGACAGACATCCGGTTGAATCAAAGCCGATTCTCCCACTGTGTTCTTGGTACCTCCACATCCTTCCGCCGTAGTATGGTTCATGCAATTTTAGTTGATGCCGCTCCCTGTTGACCTTCGTAAAGACCAGTGTAATAGCCTGCGTAGTACCAAGACATCAACAAATTCTTCAGATTTTCGTCATGAACTAAACCAACCTCCACATTAGCTTTTGCCCAAGTGCTAATTAAATGGGAATATTTCCCTCACCTTGACCGATTAGATGCTGCGGAACGACAGGACCAGGTGATCGTGCGTTCGCGGCCCCTTGTGTTGAGTCGGATCCCTTGGTCTCCTCCACCTAGATTAGGCAAAAATCAGAAACGTGATCGCCAAGAGAAGTTTATCGATGTTTATGCTCACTTGAAGACTGGTTTGATCGGCCTTCATATCCTTGACAGATGCATTGTTGCAAAAGCTTGACTGCTGTTCCGAGTTCTCGCCAACATTACTATTTTCAAGATCGCCGCTGCTTAATTCGTCAACTATTGTTTCTAATAATTGGAGTCTTTACCAGCTCTGAGAGGGCATACTTTTCTTCGGTCTCTTTCAAAACATCTTCAATCTTCTCTCCTCGGGCTTGTATGCTATGGTATTGCTAGCAAGCGTTAGTAGGTAGTTCACCGCCGCTATTAGCAGATACCAACGCATTACCTTATATTCTTCCAACGCATCGTTCCAGGAATTGACCAGCATAGAATCGTCCCAGATCTCCGCATGAGACGCGTGCTTCTGAGTAGCCATGATGAGAATGGGCTGTACTGTATCGTTGGGCGGTGGATATATTGGGATGTCAAGGTCACTATCTTCCAGACGGAGGCTCCAGTCGATTAAGCGAAAGATTTCCGTTTTAATAACTCCAACTTTTCACGAGATTTATTCTAACCGATTTATACAAATTAATAAGCAGCCTTTAAACTCCTCTTTTTATCTATGTTTCATATTTGTAACATTTCATAGATTGGTATCTCTGTCCGCTTTCTTCAAACTTTAATGTAAGTCACGTGCTTACTATGAGGACGAAACTCCAATTGTAATGGAATCGAGAGGTAAAGTCTCAAACTGTCAGCGAAGTTTCCGGTTGCTAAGGGAGGCTATTCTGTTCTTGAGCCAAAGTTAATTGACGAGCTCAATAGGAAATTTCTATTGTCTCCAAACAAGCTAGCTAACTATAGTCCTGCGTAGGTAACTAATAAATCCAACATGAACCACAACCAACAAATGCATATGTTTCTGACTAGTTGATCGTTTAAAGTATTCACTGATTAGTGTTTACAACTGGTTTCTTGGTTCAAAGCCTTGACAGCAAAGAGCTTCCATTTCATGGACGACTCGTATACTCGTATAATAATCAATTTCAACTTTAATGCAACTAGGGGAAGAGTGTGAAATACATATTGAATACGAGAGATAGGAATCAGTAGAAAGGGCAAACGTGACTATTAGTAGATGCTTTAAGGCGCAGAACATTTCAACTGGAGGCAGTACTCCCGGTGTCGTCACTGATCAATGAGGAAACAGTCCGCGTGCCCGAAGTATTAACATTTTAATTGACTATGCAGCTGAAAATACAAGTAGATTTTGGTCGTATGAATCTATTTGGTACACCAAACAGTGTGTTGGGGTCGAGTTCAGATCCGGGTGTTGGTGAACGTGCTTTTCTATTAGCGAAGCCTGGTGTCCGCCAGTAAGCAATCCTGCGTTTTGAGCGATTCTCTAACAGGGTAGTAAGATTTCTGTCTAATTGTAGCATCATCTTGGTTTAATTTGATAACTTCGAAGCAAAGTCTTTATTAGGTGAGTAGTCGGAATCCGCAAGTAAACTACCCGTTTTACATTCCTGGCGATATGAATTGTTGGCTACATCTTGTAAAAAGAGAACCTGTTCTGATCATAGCTCGGCTGGGTTGAACTAAGGTCATGCTATAAGTATTAGCATGAGAAGAAGCTTATAATATCACGCACAAGAAAGGTTATCTTTTCATCTATTACGTGCAGTCATTGAGCAAGTACAGAAATTCTGGTAGCAGTCCTAGAGATAGATAGAGTTCTAATCCTAGCAGAACTCACAATGCAAAACAAAGATGAGCGACAGCTTCGAGAGTGTTCATAATATGGTTACTGCCCTCAAGTGCAGAATAGGCAACTATCTTAACTCCTCACTTTATTTAGTTTCTTGGATGGGTTTCTGAATAGGATCAATAGAGGGTTTATAGAGTCATTACCACCAACGGTTCTAGTATTCTAGAATTGGGATCAAACTCAAGATTGGCTAGCATTAATCTTCTGATATTGCAATAGCTCCTCCCAGATGATGCAGGATTGATACCATATTCATAAGTCGATTAAATCGATTTTAATCTCAAGGTTTTGTTTGCACAATTATAACACGGGCGGCAAGAGGAATGTTTATGATTTCAAGTCTGGTAATATTGGTCTCCTTCAACTTAGTTCTTTTCCCCATTTCCACCATTACGTTTTGAAAACTAATTGATCTAATGACATTGCATTCGTTTAGATATGAGAGGGGGTGATAAGCAGGAAGCGACTTTCGCGGACGATGCTGATATTCTACAGAAATGTATTTGCTATCTGGATTCTTTAGCAAACTACCAATGTTCTACTCTGTGGCAGAAGACTTACTAGCATGTCTCCCTAAGAGCTAGCTGGGTCAATCATTCTAGATCGTTTGCCTAATGTTACATGAAATACAATATGTCAAAGGATTGGTAATTCAATCCTAACGAAATTGATATAGCCCTCTTAAAACAGTCCAAGCATGCCAAAAGCGCAATTCAATGGGGCCGGACGGCTACATGAGGCCGGGTGAAGTGGCGTTCGTTTACCCTCCTTGATTCATTTAATACTTATTATACTCATCGTACTTCGATCTGACTTCTGTACTCTCTCCGAAGCTCGGTTTGGATTATGCCCGAGCCTCAACACGAAAGCAGTCTACATCCCCATCCAAGATGGATAGTTCTAGCCCATATACAAAGATTTTGACAGCACAAGCGACTCTAATGCAGAAAAGTCATTTTGATCAGAGGAAAAATGGCGATGCGGAAAATACAATCGATACTGGTTTAAAGAGAGAATACGACTACCAAGGAACATCATTAAAAGAAAGCAAAATCAGCTTGGCCATTATTAGCTAGCTGAAAAACATATATAAACCCGGCCCTTCTTATATGTTTTCTCTTGTCCCTTTCCTCCCCACATTTAGATTCTTGATATAACAAGCTTTCCAATCCCTAAACCTTGCAGCTGTCACAAATCCAAACTCTAACTTCCCTAAGACACTTAGTCGTAGTAGTCATGCAAATCGTCGTTTGAGTAATAATTTTGATAAACATGCCCTTTAGCCCTGGCCACTGCGTCTCTCCTCTTATTATCTTCCTCAAGTAGCCTTGAATTCTCCATTATCTCAGCCCATCTTTCTTGTTCTGCCTTGTCCTCCTGACTCTCGTTGCCCCTCCCAGTTTCGGCGCTAGTTTTGCTGGCACCTTTCGAATCACTGCTCGAATCTTCGCCGTGGGTTTTAGAGACTGAAGGAGGTTCTTTATTCTCTTTGCTTGGACTAGCTGTTACAGCCGGAGCGTTGATATCGATTCCGCTGGCGTTTTCTCTGCTGTCGCCATTCTCGAGGGGTCGTTTGTCACGTGTGCGAGCAATAGCTACAAATGTCTCGCGTAGACACATCGTGAAGACGCTGAAAATGATAGACAGCTGGCGCGGAGAGAATATTCAAGAAGTAGAGCTTAGAGTAATTAATTGTTGAAAGCTCAAGGCGTGGTATTTTGAGAAATCGAATGCGGGGAAGAGAGCAGACGTGAGGTTAAGCGCCAACATTTATCCAACATTTATCCCGAAATCCTTAGGCTCCCAGAAAGTGGCTAAGCCTGCTGGATCGATTCGAAGGACGTCCCGCCAGGAAAAAAGCACCGCCCGCACGCTGCTGTTGGGGGGCGTATGAGGAAGGAACTTTCGGGTGTGTAAAGAGTATTTTTCCACTCGGGATCAAGGGGAAAGAAATACTTCATTATTACTATCTCGAACAATACATCTTTAGCATTACTCCCCATTCTCCTGCCTGTGTCTATTATTATTAGCGTTGCTTGAGCCGGATGTACTATCAAAGCACAGCTTTTTTATATACAGCCGCAACTAGATTGAAACAGCCTCGATCCTTAAAATGTGATGGCCTATAGAGGCGACTATACCGCGGATGGCTTCATCTGCAGGCGCACATTCCTTCAAGGCCTAATCGACCTGGGTCTCACCCGAATACCTTCCTTCCAAGGTGCTTTGGCTCATCCAAACACCTTCCTTCAGAGCTGGTTGTCCTAGAGTATAAGAATCGCATGCTTCCTCCTTACTACTGACTTCAAACCCATCGTCACGACCGACTTGATTCTAACCTGCTTCTTTCTCCCGCTCATATTTAGTCATTCTCATACCGCGAAGGCTTTGGACCCCCAATATCACCAAAAGAAATATCAATTCAGATCCCTATTCAGTCATGCATTCCTCTTTTCCCCCTACAATTCTTCTCTCGCTCTGCTTTAGCATTGGTCTTATTGTCCCCACCGTTATCGGCAGGTCTTTACCTTTACATTCACCAACCTCCCTGAGCAGTCCACTCTATCGTAGAGCTACTGGCACCGACCCCGGCCATGTTCAGCCGCAGGTAGACGATTTGTTCAGATTCCTTTCAAAGCAATATCCTTCGAGCGGCATTGAGCCACGAGTGGGTGGTGGAAAATCAGCGGATAAGTTGAAAGCGCACATTGAGTGGATCAACGCGCAATTACTTCCGAAGAAAGAGAAGCTCAGGATCCTTTTTATCGAATATGCAGGTTCAACAGGTGATGTTGGCAAATCCATGACTTACGCAGATGTGATGAAGTCTAGCATTTCAGACACTAGCAAGACCGATCTCTTCAGCAGGATGTTATATTACCTCCGTATCAAGAAAGAGAACAAGCCTAACCTCGAGGTGAAATTGGCGGTCGACTGCAACTTCCTCGAGTATATCCCAAAAGAGACTAAAGATAAATGGGAATCCGATATCAAGCTATGTTTAGCAAACGATCCTAATAATGAAGCTGCTAACGAACAAAAATTCATGAATGTTGTCCACGGGTACTTAAAAATGTGGAAGCCCCATATTGTTATTCAAGGCAACGCCATTAGCAAGCTGTACAGAACGTCTAAGGGCTTTTGGGCGAAATTTCATGAGCCAATAGACAATTTGGTGAAACAGGATCTAATTGTCAGGATAAATATCAGGGCCGATTTCAAACAGCAGAAAAAAGTAGAGACGAAAAAAGAGCAATACCCAATCAGCATGGCCGATGTTGTCCTAGTAGGACAACCTGCGGACTTTTTCCCGGGATTACCCTCAGCAACTAGGCAAACGCGTATTGGAAGGCCGCAGGTAGCAGGCAT
>Ga0247734_1001042_pt1 | contig 22084 bp, 23 predicted proteins | sample UWRJL103311B2_FD_180933 | JGI IMG/M metagenome (GOLD analysis project Ga0247734, IMG submission 180933) | Plant litter microbial communities from Arlington Agricultural Research Station in Wisconsin, United States - UWRJ-L103-311B-2 | ecosystem: Environmental > Terrestrial > Plant litter >... | reverse complement strand
TTTTGGAGATAATTGACGATAAGGCGTCTGATCTTCGATTATTAGTTATAACTGTCACAATTTCCAAAAAGAACCTATTGGTCTATTGTTGCCGCGAAGGTTTGAAACAACAAGCTTGGTGTGTAGAAGATCTGTCTTTTTGCATATTGTTATCGAGAAAGGTTTCGTGGCACAGACTATTAATCTGTATAGATTAGAAATACCTACCTAGTTAGTGATGTAGCAACTAGAGCTAATAGAGAGTGAATAGGTAAAAGTACATTACTTTGTTTACTATTCCGTGAATTGAATTCTACGCATGTTTATGAGTATTTCAAGAGGTGGTTTCTTCTTTCTGTGGTTCACACTACATATTAGACAATTTCTGGTGCATGGAATAAGCATCGAGCATGAACCCGTCAACCTCCATGCATTCCAACCAATGCGTAGAATATACACGGGAGAATATTTTGGAGAATCTTGATGTATATCCGTTTCGGAAAGATCTTTTGTTTTAGAAAGACATTTCTGACAAAGAAACTTTTTGCTTAGTCGAGCTACAGCAGGCGCGAGACGCGTTCTAAACAATAACGAAAAATAAGCGAGGATTATAGGGGGGTCAATAGGCTGGGATATACTCTAAAAAAGGACGGAAATGGGGCTAAACTGCTCATTCTTGTGAGATTATATGAGAAATGCTTACCAACTTGAATTGCATTCTTTACTTGGACCTTGAGGAAGCTCTCAGTACACAAAATAGGTTGATATCTTACTGCCTATTCTATTGTCACGTGATATTTTAACATGTCAAGAATATCCTCGACGCCATTTTGTTATTACTCAGCGTATATCGCGCATATCATAGATCATACTTTGAAATGAGTTCAAGAGATAATCCGGTCTCAAAAGGATGTTATATTGCTAAAGCCGAACCGAGTAGTTATGCTTCCTCGTGCCCCTGGTCGGTCCTAATTGAGTTTACTGCCGATTAATATCAATTCGAAGCTGCACCCACAACCTCAGCAGCTGTTGGAAACCACAACTTGGTGATGGATGGTTGGTAGCTGAGATTATCGGGTTTACCGATGCTGAGGCCCACAATGGAGATATTACAAGTCCCCGAGCTTAGGTCACCGAAAGACATCGTATGATGTAAGCATAATCAGATGCTGACTTGCAAGGTTTATTTTCCTATCGAATTGACTTCAATTTGTGAACTCGTAAGTCGTTACTAACATAGACATATTGCAGCGGCAGGGTATGGAAGTCTTTTTGGCAGGGAAGTTTACTTTTTGGGGACCATAGTGGTTGTTGCTATGCAAAACATGAAGACTCCCCGAATTACTGACGCTATGCATTATGCATAAAGTCATACGATGCTCCTAGTCTCGCCTTAAAGAAAGTATCAAAAACGTCACCTTGACGAAAGTTTGCTAAGAACGCCCACCTCTATGTTTACCTTGGTTGCACTTTCTTGAACCTACGATCTATTATGGCGGCGATCAACGCGGTTTCTGAAATGGAGAACCATTACCTGATACCCGAGAACACCAATATCGACATAGAAAAACGGGCTGGAGATAACAATCATTTACAAAACACGACAGTCCATGAATTCGTATGGCAAGATATCACAGTCACGGTCAAGGACCACAAGACAAAACAATCGAGGACACTTTTGGAGGGTGTCAATGGGATTGTCAAGGCTGGTAATAACTTCTGTTCCGAGATGAAGAAGAATCCTAATAAAAGCAGGCGAGATATGTGCTCTGATGGGACCTTCTGGGTGCGGTAAAACCACTTTGTTGAATGTACTCGCACATCGTGATGCAGCGGCTAGAGCCAAATGTAATGGGACTACACTAGTCAACGGTATGAATCAATCTAGAGAAAAGTTCCGTCGAATAAGCTCCTTTGTAGAGCAAGAAGATGCCCTAATAGGCTCCCTGACAGTGCGGGAGACGTTGGACTTTGCGGCAAGGCTTTCGAATATATCGTAAGGTTCCACCCTTCCATGCATGATGATATGGCTGACAGATTAAATCAGTGGCTTATCTAAATTGGATCGCATGAATCTCATCGACAGTCTACTTGATTCATTCGGCCTCCGAAACCAACAGCACACAATAATTGGAACTCCGATACGTAAAGGAATTAGTGGTGGCCAGAAGCGTCGTGTGACTGTTGCCAGTCAATTGATCACAGGTCCAAAATTGTTATTTCTCGATGAAATCACCAGTGGACTTGACTCTGCAGCTAGCTGGGAAGTCATCTCATTCATCAAGAGCATTGCTAAACAAAATAATGTAAGTTGATATGACCTTGACATGATCGACGCACCTATGACCCAATACTGAGTTTCTTGTAGTTGATTGTGATTGCGAGCATCCATCAGCCCTCTACATCTACCTTTCAGCTATTCGACAAGGTTCTTTTACTTTCTTACGGAAAATCTCACTACTTTGGTTCAGTTCCTGAATTGGCTCCCTTCTTCGATGTTATGGGGCATCCTATACCTCTGTACACTAATCCAGCCGAATTTGGGCTTGAATTGTTGAATGTTGACTTTGCCCAAAACCAAAAAGCAGCTATGAACCAGCTCGAAGCTATGCAATATTTCTGGCAGAATTCTTCGATGTCAAGATCACTCAGCATAGAGATTGGGAGCAGCAAGAACAGAGCATCACATGAGACTATGGACCTTCCCAAGGCAACTCGAGTAAGCTTCATCACTCTTATCGTAGCTCTTGTTCACCGAGCTTTCATCAAAAGTTATCGAGATGTGGTTACGTACGGCGTTCGGATTGGTATGTATCTTGGATTAGCAATCATGATGGGGACAGTTTGGTTGAGACTAGGATCAGATCAGCGTGATATACAGCCGTTTATCAACGCTGTCTTCTTTGGTAGTGCTTTTATGAGTTTTATGGCCGTCGCTTATGTCCCAGCATTTCTGGAAGACCACGCTACCTTCATCAAAGAACGAGGAAATGGGTTGTATGGTGCTGCACCCTTTGTCATCTCGAATTTCATCATCGGTCTTCCCTATCTTCTCATTATTGCGATACTTTTCTCTGTCGTCGGGTACTGGTTATCAGGCTTTCAACCTACCGCAGAGGCATTTTTCACATGGATCATGTGGCTGTTCTTGGACTTGATCGCTGCCGAGTCTTTGGTAGTTTTTATATCGTCATTATTCCCCAACTTTGTCATCGCACTTACGATAACGGCCTTCGCCAATGGTCTGTGGATGTGTGTAGGAGGCTTTCTGGTGCCTCCTAGCATTCTCAATAGTTTCTGGTACTACGGATTTTCATTCATTGACTATCAGGTTCGTGTGATATTTCCTCCTCCTTGTTTAATATAGATGCAGGATGATTAACCACGTGTAGCGCTGGGTCTTCCAAGGGATGATGGTCAACCAGTTCCAGCATCAGACATATTCTTGCGGTACAAGCTGCAATTGTATGTACCAAACGGCATTAGCGCCTCAGTGCCAGATTGCAGGAAGCGGAATTTTAGACGAATATGGATATAAGCCTGGTCTCAATGGCACGTGGGCTGGAATACTTATCGGCATAATAGCGGGTTATAGACTGGTTGGATGGGCTGCTCTTGCCTTCCGCAAGTAGTGAGAGAATTTTGACACTCAAGAGCTATCAAAGCAAATAATTCTCGAAGTTTCCACAGTTTATAGTATTTTTCTGATGAGAAGTGACTTCATGATTCGCAAATTGCCACAGAGCAAGAGGAGATCTCAGTATCATAAAAAGGAAGAATAAAGCCTGTTGAACAGTTCGAAGAGCCGATTCACTGGTTTTATCCAGTGAATCTACAAATGGTATCACAATTAGATATGAAGCATGACACCTATAGGTCGTTGATTTGAGACCACCCTGAAATCCGCCTTATAACCGACTTTAGCGTATCAATCGCAATAGTATGTCACTTTTATATTACTGAACTAATAGAGAGATCAACTTGACAACTCTTCCAATGTGCCATCCAATCTATTGCAAGATTATTCTGTTGGCTATGATCCACTTTATTTTACGTGTGTTGGGTAAATATGGTTTCTTATATTTTGTATGCTTCATCATAGGTAACAATCACGTGACAAATCGGTCTTGTCCGAGCACAGCGCAATCCTGGAAATATAATAAAATACACAGAAGTTCAGATATATTACTGGTTCAGAGCCTAAACCCTGATTAAGGACGAATTAAAATGACCTTGGCGCAGACGTAAAATTGGTTGTTACGAAATCTCACCAGATATGAAGCTGGTGACAAAGCTTGGCAATTCTTGTGTCACCATACATCATAGACCGCTTGAAATCAAGAACGTAATTCGAGACTCATAAATCCACAACTATTTCAATTCCTAGGATTCAACAAATGGTAATGCATAATGGAAGAACTAATTACGGCCATTTATAGAACACCTATAATAGACAACCACTGCCATCCCCTTTTAAAACCATCAGCACAGGCCAAACATTCTCGTCTTGCAATAACCACTGAAGCACATGGGAATGCGATGAAGCACGTAAAATCTAGCTTGGCACATATTCGAGGCGTTAATCAATTGTCTTCCATACTAGGATGCCCTGATTCGTGGAGCTCTGTGTCCGCTGCAATTGACCACGAAAACTCCAAGCCAGGGGACGTCTGGGCTAAGAGATGCTTTGAAGGAATTGACGTGCTTCTAATTGATGATGGTTTGGATGGAAGAGAAGATACCTTCGATTACAGATGGCACGACCGCTTGGCAACGCAAAAAAGCAAACGTATTGTGCGAATCGAAAAGGTGGTAGAAGGAATTATAAAGAAGTGTCTTAAACGCTTAGTTCCTACCGATGAATTATTTGGGATTGTGCTTCAAGAGTTTGAACAATCGATTGAAGACGCTATCGATGATCCTGAAGTAGTCGGATTCAAGAGCGTCATCTGTTATCGGACCGGACTAGACGTACCACCGCGGATGGATCAGAGTCTTGTGGAAAAGGAGTTCGGTAATTACTTTGCAGATTTCGAATCTGGAGACTTCAAACGACTGGATAACACCATTATGAATCCTTTCATTGTTCATAGAACGGCTGAGATTATTCAACGATCTTCCGGAGTCAAGAAGCCATTACAATTCCACACAGGACTAGGGGATAATGACATTACTCTAACTCTATCCTCTCCATCCCATCTTCAAGAGTTTATCAGAAACTACCCGACTGTCCCAATAGTCCTTCTACATGCTAGTTATCCATGGACCAAGGAGGCGGGATATTTAGCTAGCGTCTATGCAAATGCTTATGTTGATATCGGAGAGGTTTTTCCAATGGTCAGTAAGGATGGCCAAGAAAAGATTCTGCGTGAAATATTAGAACTTTGCCCAAGCGAGAAGATAGTTTGGAGTACAGATGGTCATTGGTTTCCAGAAACTTTTTTGCTGGCTGTTGTTCAAGCAAGAGAAGCCTTTGAGGCAGTAAGTGTCATTTTAGTCTTTGTGAGCAGATGTGCTTACATATATCATAGGTGCTTTCCGAATATGTGAGAAATGGAGCCCTTAAAGTTTCTCAAGCTATCAAGGTGGTTGAAGACATTTTCTTCAATACTTCAAACAAACTCTATGATCTTCAACTGGTCCTAACGCGGCTTCAACCAAAGTTGTTGAGTAAACCAAGCAAGCCCATTGATCTGGAGATTCTAGAAGGTCTCCTCAAAAATCACTCTAGAATCAAGTTCCTACGCCTTCAATACGTTGACTATACCGGTACATCCCGACTGCGGGTCATTCCAATCAAACGAGCTGTGGGTGTTCTTTCAGGGCAAGCCGATAGTAAAGATCGAGGTCTGAGTGTTGGAGTTACCAAGGCTAGTCTTGGTCATCTGCAAAACCACGCATTAGTTGGTGGGGTGGATGGAACGGGTGAATATAAACTTGAAGCAATCTTTTCATCTCTAAAAGCTGGCCCTACTGAACAATTTGCATCTGTTCAAGGAGAATTTCGTGATGAAGGCCATAAAGATGAAATCCTATGCCCTCGTTCTATTCTACGGCATGCAGTTGACAGAGCCAAATCTTTTGAGCTCATCCTTCTGGTTGGATTCGAGATCGAAATTGTCTTTCTCTCGCAAATATCAGAGGCTGCTAGGGAAGGAGCTCGATTTGGTCCAAACCCCAGCTCATTAGGCCATGCGTGGAACTCTGCACAACCTATACGAAAGCATACAAATATGCTTGTCGACATCTCCGAACGTCTAGCTCTTGCAGGTATTGACTTAGAACAATGGCATGCTGAAGTAAGTGATGCCTGAGTGGGATTGTTTGTCAAGCTATCTGATCACAAACTTGACCTCCGGATTCTTAGCAAATTTTGATTAATTCTTTTTATAGGGCGCAACTGGTCAATTTGAGTTCGTCTTGCCTCCACTTCCGCCTCTTGAAGCAGTCGATACATTGCTGCATGCACGGGAGATTATTCGCACTGTTGCTGATTCATATGGAGTACATGCAACTTTACATCCAAAACCATTTCCCTCAGAACTTGGCACCGCCTCTCATGTCCATATTTCCTTACAACCTCCACCTGATTCGTCTGAGGAGTATTACTTGCCATTCTATGCCGGTGTACTGAAATCTCTTCCTGCAATCATTGCAATCTCTTACAGTAATCCTGCTAGCTATGAGCGGGTAGTTGCAGGATTTTGGGCGGGAGGTTCTTGGATTACGTGGGGCACACAAAATCGCGAGACACCATTAAGAAAAGTTGATGGGAGTCATTGGGAAATCAAATGCATTGATGGGTTGGCTAACCCATATCTTGTCTTGGCTGCGATTATCACGGCAGGAACTCACGGGTTTGAGGCGAAAGAAAGGATGATATGGAAGGATTGTATACATGATCCCTCGACTCTGACGGGAGAAGAGAGAGATGAACTCGGAATCAAGCAGAAACTACCAACTAGTTTAAAGCAAGCACTCGAGGAACTGTCAGGTTCTGATATATTGACAAAGAGACTTGGTGAAAAGTTCATCCAGCGTTACACTGCTGTTAAATTAGCAGAGATAGAGCTATTAACAACAATGGGAGAAGATGAACGACGAGACTGGCTTATTGATAGATATTAGATATTATCATTTGCCGCACAGCCAATACTGTTGAAAGTTTTATTCATAGGAAGCCAAAGAATACAAATTTGATATCTACTAGAAAAGTCATCTGGTCTGGATTGAGGGTGAATTACCGATGTTACCTATGCTAGACACTATAGTATCATGGAGAAACATTAATATATCTTAAACAATCATGGAATAACCTTGGAGATATCGGATATCCGCTGGGGCGGTTGCAAGAAATCATCAGGCACTTTTTCTGGTGCTTGATGAGTCTCCGCCCATTTCCTAACTTCTTCAAAATTTCGACAGATGTGCTTGGTGTTGAAATCTGGATAGGCTTTGGGTTCAACTTGGTTCCACCACACCTGTCCTAGGACACCAATATCGATAGTACACATAAGCTGTTGTCTCAATATGTCAAGGCAATGTGCTAAGGCTTGATTAGTGGAAATTTTATCAGGCCATCTCACTTGGAATGTACCTACTGACATGCAAGCGTAAGATGCCGTCGTCATTCTTGAATGCGCCTTTTCCCAAGGCATGGTAGTAGTCAAAATTATAGTAAAGAGCCTGCCGGAGGAGATTCTATTCCAGTTGTCAGATTTAGGTCTCACCAAATGTATAGTTAAAACCTCACTAAACAGTGGAGGTGATGCAAGCCTTCCACATTCGCTGGATATCCTCCTCCATATTTTTCCGACACTTGGACTTGATCTGGAGTTAAGCCGCTTTTTTGTGCTAACTCTACAGGAATAATTGATGCTCGATCTGTTACACTTAGCTATTGGTATTCTGTAAGGTGAATAGACGGACAATCAACCCCAAGTTCCACCCAAGCTGCATCTACTTCATCACTTGCGTTTTGACGATATATGTTTTCCTTGAGCAGCGATCCAGCAAACTGAACAGGTCTGAAGGTAATATCGATGTCCTTAAGTAATGGAGCTGTATACCTGCGGTCAATAAAACACACTCAAAAAATCTGGGGGGGTGGGAGGAGAGATGTTCTCACCAAATTTTGACACTCTCTCAATCGACGATTTGCTGGAAGCTTTAAATCCCAAACTACCAATATACAATCCAAGAATTCCAGAAGTCATAAAAGTTGCAAAGAACAGATAAATAGCGATTTGAAGCGGGATTGTTTGTAGTCGGTATGGATGTTGCTTCCCTAATAATTTGGGACTCGGTACTACAGATTCACAATCTTCAGATTGAGGAAGTTGACTGAAATGAGCACCACCATCGAAGAATTTCTTAGAAAACATTTTATTCTGGTTTGCAGAACTCAGTAATCAAAAACAAAATGTGCTGGCCCTTCGAAATGGTTGAAGGGCATACGGAATTGCCAAAACTGTTCTTTTGTCAGCTACAAACAACACCACGTAACCAAAAGCAGTCTAGATCTTGGAGAAGTGAAACTACTATAAAAAGCGAAGTCTTTGATGATACCCCCTCCCAATAGTTAAAAAGCCCAAAAAGCCATTCTGCTTGATTTACTAGCAAGAGAGTGGTGAACGGGACTTTTCAGCCCGGCTTGGCATATGTGACAAGTCGGAGTTATCGACCCAAGGACGGGAAGTCAAATGGCGGGAAGTTGGCGAGATATCGCTACTTGCAACCTATCAGATGTAAATCCCTGCTTAGATACTCATGATGCACCACTCGAGATAGAACACTTGTGGAGGAAAGGATAAATTTGTTACAGTAATTAACTCGGAACGAGCAGTGCTTAAATACTGTGAGGGCTAACCCTAACTGACTTGACAGAAACAGAGTTCTGAGAAGAGGCCAAAATATCGACATTTAATCAATATATTGGAGAGTATCTAGGGTAGGACTGCTTCTTGGAAGTTCCTCTCAGTAATAAGAAGCTACTTCCTCGCAGCAGACTCCACATGGGAATTCTGTAGAAAGTGGCAGCCTCTCAAAGAGCAGTTTTACCGAATGGCTGCAGATCTCAAATGGCTGTAGACCCCCTCCAATGGCTACCAGCCGTATATTATTAAATCTTGGGAAATGGAAATTCGGCTTCACAAGCCCAGGGACCATCTTTAGACTAGATTAGCATTATATGGCTGCCATTGCTTGCCCTCATAGGTCTTTCCTACATAGATCAAGCTAGAGGTTGTTCTCAGCCGAGTGCTTAGCTTTATATAAGACAATGTGGTGACGTCAAATGATGAAGCAAGCCGTCCTCAAGTAGGAATAAAGGCCTTTGGGTCTCCCACATCATTGACTTCAATATTACTTTTCACTCTCCCACGCACTTTTCATATCTCATCACTAAGTTTGACAGTTCTCACCCCCATCCGAAATAAATCAAGACAAGCAATATGAAGGTCTTTCTTCCTTTCCTAGTGCTCGCTGCATCTGTTGCTGCTGCGCCAGTTGACAAACGTCAAGGGTATGGAAGTTATGGGAATTATGGCAAGTAGAGCAATCAACTCCTTTATTTCGAACCTGTTATTATAAGATCTCCCTAGATACGGCATCGTCTTATATTATGGTAATACTGACTCTTCTGCTTATCAGGATCTTATTCCGGAGTCACTGCACCAGGCCCTGTTGTTGTACCTACACCAGTTCCTGCTCCCGCCGGAGGTTATGGGTTAGTATACGATTTATTACCTTTCCTTATTAGAAGAAGCAGATTATCTCCGTGGCTACTCTGCACCTTCCGAAGATATATGTTATCATGCTGAATCATTCATATTAGGAGTTACGGAAGCTACGACCCTCCTGCTGGCGGATATGGCTCCTATGGAAGCTACAAAAGATGGCTCTCGGATTTAGTAAAGAAGGCATGGAACTAGCTGGATTGTCAGCTTAGAAGTCATGTAACTTCACCTCGGATTCTAAACTTACTAAATCCTAATTGAAGAAATTGTTTCCTTTATGTGGTTCCTGCCTGAACAATCGTATGCAAATGCTTGCGGTTGCATTTGACGTAACCTTCCTCTCATGGGAGAGATGATGCATGAATATACGAGTAAATACGATAAAAAAGATGCAGTAGATTTCTGAAATACATTTTGTCCCTCAATAATCAGTTTGATTATATTTAAGTTTTGGATATATGTGCTCTGCAATTATCGATTGTACTTGAAATTTTCTTCGGAGAAATAGGGCCGGAGCGAGAAGCCAGGAAGGGACGGTTAATCGGGCATTATTGGCTGGGCTTGTGCAATGTATGAATCTGTTTGATACACCGGATATGTAAATGTCCTGGCAATTGGTGTCGTACAATTACTCCAAATCTTCAGAGATAATTGTGACTTTAGAAGGCAATATCTGTGCCAAAGAATGCTTCGAACTGCATTTTCAACGCTAGAGTCTTAGTAAGCGCTTCATATATTGACGAGAAGTATTTATAAATCTAATATGATTCTGTCTCCAAGGCCATTAACTTTTTAGTAGAACGATGTGAAGGTGCTCTGACAAACTGGCCTTGGTATGAATGATCCCATTTTCAACCCTCTTAAGCAGAGTTTGCGTTGCGTGAACATAAGCTAATTAAGGCAGGCAAGACAGGAGTGATCAAGGCCTAATTACCTGATCATGCCGTCACACAGCTTTGAGAGTGTATCAAGAATTGGCTTGGCGCATTTAGGTCAATTAGTTATAAGTGTTCAATCTTTCGCCATATGTGACATAAGTCAAGATTGGAGCAGAGGCAGGGCCTTTCTTTGTCAGGAATGGCTAAGATTGAGATATCATGTCAGCTAATAGAATTCTAAACAGACTACTGTTGACCGACGATTATTTGGGGCCTTACCTTTTTCGCCGGGGAGTCATGCTGTCTTTTTAAAGCGTCTTCAAAGCAGACAGTTTTAGGCCCAGTGGTTGAATCCTATACTAATCATGCGAATAAATCGGCCATTGTCCATGAAGATTGCCTCGCAAGTGAATAAATATCCTCATTTTCCATGTATAACCTGGAGAGGAACTACTCTCCACCCCTCCCCACATTTAATCCCAGTGCCTGTCTAACAATTGTTCAAAAATACGAAGGACAATGAAGTGCATCTCATTCAAGTCTCTAGATCGCTCCATGAAAGGATCCTAATTGATCATGTGTGGAATATCACATGACTATAAAGTACTTCAAAGCCGACATGCATCAGAGAATTCTAGCAAGTCCTGACTTCAGACCATCCGGGATATCAAGCATTTCGAAGATCCACAACCGATCTTCAAGACAGCCTTGAGGTTTAATTTTGCTGTGCTTGGTCAAAGCACATCTTCACCTTTCTAACTCATTGTACAAGTTCCACAAAGGCATTCACTTGTTGGCAATTGCTTCATAACAGCACAAGCTCATGTTGTAAAGACGTCGAGATGTAATAAGTACAAAGACATTGCCACAGAAAGGAATGGTATTCCGATGGCGCGTCTGATCAATATCATCTTGAGTGTTTTATGCATGTACCTCTTTGGAGCCTATCTTCGTGCAAAGCAGTGTCAGCAAGCATGGGACAGCTCGTTATCAACAGAGACGTATTTCTGGATAAAAGGTGGACCTACCCGGGCTACAGAAAATAAAGCATCCACTGCTCATGAGGTTGGCGCCACAAGTGTTGTTGCGGTTACAATCACCAATCCTCCAATTTCAAAGACAAAGAATTATCAAGGCGCAAAAGAAAGGTCAATTACAATCAGGAGAACGACATCAGTTGAATCTCACACAGTGGACGTGAAATTGCCAGCAACTACCCAGTTCGTGAACCCTAGCAAGCCACCGAAGTGTTTCCGCGCTTTCGGAAAGGATTGGAGATGATGCGATGAAATCATATTATATTCGATTTTTGTGCTTCGAAATTACCCGCGCTACATCATCCCATACGCCAGGATCGGACTTGAACTTCTGCCCACTATGCACACCGAATTGTCTCGCTAATTTGCCTGTCCACCACGGTCTCATGGTGTTGAGAAATGTAGTATCACGGGCGTAGTTCACCAATCCAAAGCGCTGACTCACGGGATAAAGATCAGCAATCCGAACTATGGTCCTTCGTGGAGCGCCTATGAAGCTAAGTGTATACACTTCTAGTAAAGCATCTTTTGGCAAAGAGTTGGTGAATTTCTTAAGTGTTTCACGAGAGAGTCGAGCTGTTGGTGGAAGGAAGAGCTTGATGTGAGCGACGAAAGGGCCGGTGATGTATGCTACAGTAACCATAGGAATTATGGAAGCAACAAGGACTAGAGCAGGATGAGTTAGATATCATAGAAGAATAAAGCTCATGACCGGGTTATGCTGATCACGTTTGAATGAGCAAGACATAACTTACCGGCACCAGGTACCCATGATGGTTGGTCTTCTGCGTAGTAATGTTTCGGAACCTGGAAGAATGTGAGAAGTCCAAAGGTAACGACCGTGAACACCTTTAGCATTCCCAGGAAAGCAGTTCGCTTTGTTCCAGCATGAAAAATGACCATACGCTGGGGAAATGCTGTTGATATTAGATGGTTTGCTATGTAATTGACAATTATTAACCTACCAAATTTGAGCATTTTACTCTTTTCAGAGGCATTCTTTGGTGGTAATGGAGTTGGCAAGTTTGACGTTTTGTTTAGGCGAATACACGAAACCGAGAACTTTTTATTCTGTAGCACAAACATAAAAGATGATCGGCCTAGTCTCGCAGCAGGTATGCGACCTGGTAAGAGAGAAATCATCTCGATACAATAGAAAAGATAAAAGCCAATATGTCGGCCAGATATTATACTTGTCTAGAGTCTGACTGATATTGGTTGAAGTGAACGATTAAAGAGGGGTTTCCATGACTCGGAGTAGCTAAAGGAGAGATATATGAAAAATCTAAAGCACCTGAGAAATTAATTCTTGAGTTCCGAAGTTCGAGGTGAGGTCGGGGACCATAAAGCAAGCAAAATAACATTGCCAAGTCTACCGCGCGCGTAAGCGCTTAAGTTTAATATGTGTGGCTTTATCGGAACGCCAGATTCCAGATCATAAAATAGGATAAGAACTCGAGCAACACCTAGTTATATACACCATGATTATAAGGGAAAGCTAATATAATTGCATGTCTGGCTTCTTGCCTTCCACCAGCCTCTAACATGGCACTACTCGTGCACTTTATTCCTGGATGGATGATTCTCCTGATCATATTCATGGTCCTCGATGTTACGGCTCTCACACCTCTCTCCGATGACACATTGCGAAATCTTCCGTCTGCAGGCGCGGATTTCGACATAAAAAACGGTGCCATTCTTTCACCGATACTGGTTCCTCGAGTACCTGGGACACCTGGCAATCTTGCTGTTCAGAAGCATTTTGTGGACTGGTTCACGACACATCTTCCGAAATGGACGTTAGAGTATCAAAACTCGACCTCGACGACTCCTGCGACTGGTAAAAAGCAAGTGCCTTTTACCAATATTATCCTTACGCGCGATCCACCATGGACCAAGCCTGGGGATGTGGGAAGATTGGCTTTGGTAGCACATTACGACAGTAAACTTACCCCGGCTGGCTTTATTGGCGCTACAGACAGTGCTGCCCCTTGCGCAATGATGATGCATGCAGCAAGGAGTGTTGATGAAGCGCTGACGAAGAAATGGGCCGCGATGGAAGCGGAAGGGATAGCCGGAAGTGGACTGGAAGATGAAAAAGGTGTTCAGCTTCTGCTTCTTGACGGAGAAGAAGCGTTTGTTAGCTGGACAGACACCGACTCTCTATACGGAGCTAGGTACGACTGGAATATGTTCGGCAGGACTGATGTTAACTAGTATAGGTCTCTCGCAGAAGAATGGGAATCAACTCCTCACGCTGCGCTTTCTACGCACCGCAACGCTCTGAGCTCTATTAATCTCTTTCTACTTCTCGATCTTCTCGGGGCTTCAAAGCCGAAAATACCATCATATTTCCAAACAACACACTGGGCATACCAAGCCATGTCCGCCATCGAGGCTCGTCTCCGATCCTTGGGAGCACTTCATTCAGAGACTGACGAGGCATTTTTACCCGATAATAGCGATGACAAGGTATTCCATGGAGGATGGGGAGTCCAGGACGACCATATACCATTCATGGCTAGGGGCGTGGAGATTTTGCATATTATACCCACTCCATTTCCATGGGTGTGGCATAAAGTTGAGGACGATGGGGAGCATTTGGATCTTCCTACTGTTGAAGATTGGGCAAAAATAGTAACGGCATTTGTTGGAGAATGGATGGATCTGGAAGGGTTCTTTCCTCCCAAAGCGTCGACGGGAGTTAAGGATAGGTCAATCAAGGATGAGCTGTGAGTCTGAAAGATTTCTCTATGATTCTCATGCTTATATTGCATTCTAGTGGCATATAACTGGCGTCGGCTGTGTATCTTTAAAATCAAAAATTATTTTGATAACTATGAGCCTCCCAAGGATAAGAGATGCAGCAGTGGCAATGCTTAACAAAGTATCTTGCTATCCCTTAGATTATTGCTGTGTTATAAACAATTTTCGAGGACTACATGCCAGATCATTTACAACCACAAATATCGTTCTCTTATATCACCAGTGATCATCTCTTATGTTCTGGGGTCCATTTCTCAATTTTTGTATCGTGTTTTCATGTATGTTGCACAGACGAAGAACTATGCTCCACTTACAACTGCTGAATCATACGCAAGATTAAGTTGGCTATGCTCCCGCCAAATATTTGTCACTTCTCTCCAAACTCAAGATCTCTCTTTTTGGCTATCATACTCGAGCTTTCATATCCAGGGGCACAAGACCAATTTTAATACCTTATGCACTAATGTGGATCAAATAAACAAGGATAAAAGTGGTGCTACCCTTAGAGTATTTTTGTACGGGTTAATCAAGCTTAATCACTTGTTCCTTCAACAGAGACAGACTTACCTGCACGCCGCTAATTTGATAAGAGTGGCAGATTCTCCATGACGATTGCATATGCAATTGATGAAAACAATCCAGCAATGTTTCTATAACCAAAGACGCATCAAAACATTAGAAGAGAGAAAGTCGCAAACACAGAACAACATCACAAACAACATCAGCTACAAAATCATAAAGAATTGCATCACTAAAGATAATGTCGAAGCCATATATGCAATACTCCATCCCTCAGAATGCCTTCTTAAGCACTTCTCTCTATTGATAACCTAGCATAGCAGTTCAAAGTTGTGAAAGCTACTTACATCATTAAACGCACAGAGTAGGTGGTGATGATGCCTTATCTAGATTTAACATATAACTGCTTGTAGAATATACACAATGATGTATCGCGTTCCACTAGAAATATGATATTCAAGCAGAAATGTGACCTAGAAGCGATGCCTAGAATATTTTACTGTTGTCAAATTGAAAAGTGTGTAGTGCCTTCTTGGAACTTGATGGGAAGAAGAACAAAGAGTACTTTGAAAGGTGTAATTTTATGTGACTGATTTGATTTCATTGGTGAGTGAATCAAATTTCCGCCGATTTATAATAGAACCTTTACCAACGTATGAAATTCCACCACCATACGAAGTCTCATTGCTACTTCATTGGATTTTGTGAGAATAATTAGGTTGAGAATAAGAGGTACTTCTAGGCTATAGGAATTGATCGGAATAAAGACTAGTAAGGAATGGTAATACAACTTATAAATGGCATGTTATTCTTTAAGAGTAACATGACGATTGTCCAATCTTTCTACAAAGTCCAAGCTGGAAGAGAAGTCACGCGTGTATGCTTCATTCCCCGTAATACAAAATCGTCATAAGCCCTGAAATTAACGGTCTTAATAGAGGGTAGCAAAATCAAACATTTGACTCTGGAAGCACTCATTATCGATTCTGCCAATTTTCTCACAGGAGAATCTTCAGCTTGAAAACCGGCTTACTAACGTGCTCTTTCGCCGCCAGGACCCATCAAGAGATTGACCTTTCCGAGTTTTAAATTGCGACTTGCCCTTCTCCGTTTTGAATACCAACGAGTGATTCGAGGTCCCACCATGACCGTAGTCCAAAACAGAGTACCGGCAACAATCGCAGGGGCCAATAGAAGTGACACATCTGATATCCCCGGAATCCTCAATCTCGACATATTGACCCCTAATTCCTCCATAGCAGGAACGGTATGTCTTGGAACCACCGGTGCTCGACTGGCAACCTGCACCTTCGGGGCTGCGATCTCTGTACGCTCAGGTGAGCGAACCATATCTACTGTCTTTGTAGGAGTGATATGTGAGGTTCTCGATGTTATGAAAGGGGTAAACCCATCAGTATGGAGTGACGAGAATCGAATCAGCTCGTTCGTTCGTGCTTGCGAGGTTATGAGATTATCCATGAGAGACTGTAAAAGTATATCTCCATATTCGGAACTTGGCCCAAAGTTTTCAGAGTGCTTCTACGAGCGCCCTGATTGTATCTAGCTAGCACTTCTTAAATATAGTAATGGGTGTATGACATGATGAGGAGAGGGGGTTAGTTGATGCCTGAGGCCAAAAGCAGTTATATTCCGACATACCAAGGAAGTTGTAGGTCAAAAGCAAAGTTTGGAGCAATAACAAGGAGTTATTATCAAAAAGCTACATTGAATGTTTGGCAACTTCACAAAAGAAAGCATATTAAAAAAGAGCGAATTCTTGCATTGCATGATGTTGCACCAAAGAAGCAAATCCCATTTACGCGAAGAAAACGCGTTACGACAGCTTTGACCATCAACGCGTCTCCCCCCCTGTCCGATTCCATCTAACAATTCTATTATCTCAAACTGCCGTCTCCTCGCTCACTTATGCTCAGTCAATATCAATCTGCATTTCAGTAGTTTACTTCCACCATGGCGAAGAAAGAGAACTCAACGACACCAGCCCGTCCTGCTTCTCTCCAAAAGCAGGCCTCGAGCTCCTCAAAAAATGGATCAATCCTTAGCTTCTTCTCAAAAGCTCCAAATGGCACCCCGAACTCTGCAACTGGTGTCTGGAAGCCGGATTCGGCAGTCAAAACAAGCAACAATGCTGAGAAACCAACTGTACCAGTCAACAAGCCCGCGTTTAATAAGACTCTCTCGAAAACTTCAACTCCGGTCCCGAGTAGTGATGTTGTGGGACCACCAAGCTCACAAGAGAATGAGGATGAGGAAACCCCAAGAGAGGTACAAGGTCCTGATATGCTAAAATTCTTGAATATTGCTAACCTGATTGTTGTACAGCATAACAAAAGCGCGATAGTGATGGGTAGTAGTCCATCTCGAAAGGTAGGTCAATAGAAGGTACTGTTTTAAGAGTGTATGCTAATATCGTTGTTGGCAGGCCAAGAAAGTTATCACCTATGCAGAATCTGACGACGACGACGACGACGAGCCATTGTTCATACCTACTGCCTTGTCCACGCAGAATCGTAGGGGGCAGCGAAAACAGATAGTGGAAGATGAGGAAGATGCCTTTATTGGTGGTCTGGATGGCGCTGACGATGATGGTTAGTGATGCTAGAATGAACAGTGTGTAGATGCTGACAAGTTTTAGATGATATTGATGATTTTGTGGTTGATGACGATTCTGATGCCCCAATTAAGCCCGTAAAGAAGAGAAAACGCCTCGCCGTTGCTCAAACACCTCGAAAACGGTCGAATATTTCTCCCCCAAGGATTCACGAAGAAGAAGATGGTGAAGACGAAGGTATGGACGTTGGCGAGCCATCATCTACTCAACAATGGAAATATGACCCAGATAACACGCAACCACTGCAGCCAAAATCTGGCAATGCTCTCAAGACGCCTGTCTCAAACAAGAAGAAGATAAAGGAAAAGGCACACAAGTCTGAACCAGAAAGGAGATATCCATGGCTAGCGACTCTCCAGGACCTGGATCGGAATCCTATAGGTCACCCAGACTATGACCCTAGAACCGTTTATATTCCTCCCAATGCTTTTGCCAACTTTTCAGCTTTCGAAAGGCAGTATTGGGAAATAAAGCAAAAGTTCTTTGACACGATTGTGTTTTTCAAAAAGGGAAAGTTTTACGAATTATACGAAAATGATGCTACTATTGGCCATCAACTGTTTGATTTGAAAATGACTGACAGGGTCAACATGCGAATGGTAGGGGTTCCGGAGTCGTCCTTGGATCAATGGGCGAACCAATTTGTTGCCAAAGGGTTCAAGATAGCTCGAGTTGATCAATGCGAATCTGCACTAGGAAAGGAGATGCGTGAGAGGGAAGATAGCCAAGGACCTCCTATTAAAGGTCAAAAGAAGCCTGACAAGATCATCAAACGAGAACTGGCTTGTGTACTGACCGGTGGCACACTGGTAGAAGGCAGTATGCTCCAGAATGACATGGCAACCTTCTGTGTTGCTATCAAGGAGTCCGTCATTGATAACCTGCCATCATTTGGCGTTGCCTTCGTTGACACTGCGACTGGCCAGTTTTTCTTATCTGATTTCGTAGATGACGTGGATCTTACCAAATTCGAGACTTTGATAGCACAGACAAGACCACAAGAGTTGTTATTGGAGAAATCATACATTTCTTCCAAAGCTATGAGAATCTTGAAAAACAATACCAATCCAACTACAATTTGGAATTATCTCAAGCCGGGGAAAGAATTTTGGGATGCAGAGACGACAAGACGCGAACTTGACACGAGTGGATATTTTGTATCTGAAGGCTCTGAGGAAGAGGTCTGGCCAACGAACCTCAGCGAAGTGAGAAACAATGACTTGATTATGTCAGGCTTTGGCGCTTTAGTTCAGTACTTGAGGACTTTAAAGCTAGAAAGGAACCTTCTCTCACAGGGGAACATTTCAAGGTACAATCCCATCCAGAAGGGTACAACTTTGGTCCTGGACGGACAAACACTCATCAACCTCGAAATTTTCGCCAACACATATGATGGTGGCTCGGAAGGCACGCTTTTTACCCTCCTTAACCGATGCGTTACACCATTCGGTAAGCGTATGTTTCGTCAGTGGGTTTGCCATCCACTGGCCGATCCCGACAGGATCAATGAACGATTAGACGCAGTCGATATGTTGAATGCAGACCGGACCCTCAGTGACCAGTTTACTGCCTCTATGTCAAGAATGCCCGATTTGGAGCGGTTAATTTCTCGGATACACGCAGGAGTCTGCAAACCAGATGACTTTGTAAGAGTATTGGATGGATTTGAGCAAATTGAGTACACGATGAGCCTTCTCGGAGCGTTTGGCGGTGGAGATGGTATTGTCGACCGTCTGATCGCTGCTATGCCAGATCTTGCGAAGCCTCTAAAATGGTGGGAAACTGCATTTGACAGGGAGAAAGCGAGAGACCACAAAGTGCTTGTTCCGGAACGTGGTATTGAAGAAGAATTTGACGAGAGCCAAGATCGTATTGAAGCAGTCGAGGCTGAGCTAAATGCATTGCTCAAGCGTCAGCAAAGCGAGCTAGGCAAGAGCATTGTGTACAAGGACATCGGAAAGGAAGTCTACCAATTAGAGGTACCGGTCAAAACTAAAGTACCGAAAGACTGGAAGATGATGTCGTCAACCAAGGCTGTCAAGCGCTATTACTTCACAGAGCTGAAGGACTTGGTTCGGGATCTACAAGAAGCCCAGGAAACACACGGCCAAATTACTAAACAAGTAGCAGGGAGAATGTATGCTAAGTTCGACTTGGAATACAAGACCTGGCTTGCGGCTGTCAAAGTCATTGCGCAACTTGATTGTCTAATCAGTCTTGCTTCAGCATCATCTGCTCTTGGCGAGCCAAGCTGCAGGCCTACCTTTATCGAGGCCGAAAGAAGTGTCATGGACTTGGTAGAGCTCCGACATCCTTGCGTTCTGCCAAATGTCACAGACTTCATCCCAAATGATGTGAAACTTGGCGGAGATGTCTCTAATATTAACTTACTTACTGGTGCTAATGCTGCTGGAAAATCAACAATCTTGCGAATGGTATAATACTCCTCATTCAACTATATTACTAAAAACTGACTTTCTTATAGACTTGTATCGCAGTGATAATGGCACAAATAGGGTGTTATGTTCCAGGCGTTTCCGCCAAGCTTACACCAGTTGACAGAATCATGTCTCGTCTTGGAGCAAATGACAATATCTTTGCCGCCCAATCGACTTTCTTCGTCGAGCTGTCCGAGACCAAAAAAATCCTTTCCGAAGCCACTCCTCGCTCCCTTGTAATCCTGGATGAACTAGGTCGTGGGACATCCTCTTACGACGGTGTAGCTGTTGCTCAGGCTGTACTCCATCATGTAGCGACCCATATTGGCTGCATTGGATTCTTTGCCACTCATTATCACTCACTTGCAACTGAGTTTGCTGGTCACCCAGAAGTTGCACCAAAGCGCATGAAGATCCATGTGGATGATGACAATCGCCGTGTCACGTTCCTGTACAAGCTCGAAGCTGGTGTTGCTGAGGGTAGTTTTGGAATGCACTGTGCTGCAATGTGCGGTATCCCAACAAAAGTCATCGATCGTGCTGAAGTAGCTGCCAAGGAATGGGAACATACTTCAAGGCTCAAAGAGAGCTTAGAGAAGGCTCGGAGTGGATGTTACATCCCACTTGGATTTCAAAGTGACATTAGCTGGATGTTAAAAGAAGCCATAGGTGAAGGTACTGTCGAGGCTAGGGCCCTGAAAGTGCTAATTAAGGCTATTGAGGACCTCTAGATGATGAAAGGTGTATGAATATTGGCGTAACGATTTCCTAGGCGCAATGGGTTTCTATGCTTCTAGCTTTATGGATAGCTATACCTACTTTTGCTTTGTGAGGAAAAGATAATGGATGTGTATAGTTGTACTTGTTATTTTGAGAGCGTGTCTTAAGAGTATGCTATAGTGCTATCAGAGTTGAAACAAGTATTATGGCCAGACTTTCTTCAAAATAATTGGCTTTTCTCAATATTCACAACCTTTGGAAAGTATAAATTGCCGGTGGTGTTATGTCGTTAACATTTATAGGTGGGCAGTTCAGTGCGTGCCCACTTGAGCAACCGAGGCGATATTGCTTTCTGGGACTCGCCTATAGTCAGGGGTATCACGTGACACATCTCAAATTTGCTTAGGTGCCCAGGGAATGAGTTGATCCAGTACAAGATCCTTCCAGCCAGTCAACTGTTGCCATTCAAGTCCTGTAATGTTTAACTGTTTCGTATACACTAACAGCACGATCCTGGTAGCCACGCAGTGGACACAAGACTTCGTAGCCTGTAGTCCAAATGGCCTATGCACCAGCAAAATGCCTGTCGGTAAATTTGTCCACTGCGAGCCACGACACGTGGTAGTGACAGAAAGGGGTTAAGCGAACATCATTCAAGATTTTACTCCAATAAGAAAGCTCTTAAGTTGTCTCCTTAAAACTTTCGTATTGCTTTTTTCAAGTTAACCCATATATACATGACAGAGTATACGTAAGGGAGGTACTTCCCAATCTTTAAAATGCCGAGGCTTTGTTCTGCGTGGTGAATTGGAAGGATCACAGTCGGCGCAATCCCCCGTATCTGTAACAGGAACACCCATAACATAACAGTCAAATTAATTCCAGTAAAGTAAACCCAATAACTAAAACCAAGCAGGTAGAATACTCCGTCCGGATAAAAAAGCTCACGGTTCCTTGAGTGATCGGCAGTGTGCTGCCAGGAAAGGACTAGTTATAGACGTTGAAACAGTTGTGGGCACCCGCCAAGCACGACGCCGTGAGAACTCTATTATACTGGTAAAGTCATGCGTTTACTACACGAAGAGCGATCATCATCTCAATTGATATGTCTAGACCAATTCGTGGAGGAGCGTAAGCTAGGTAAGTAAGTATTGTATTGTATATATGGTGCTGGCATGTCCCGGCATAATTTAATCCTTCCACTTGTTGGATTCTTCCTTTCTTTTAAGTTTAAAAGATCGCTCACGTGGAATGCTCATACTTTCGAGAGCAATCCTGGGATTCAGTTATTCCAGGAAAGTGGAACCAGACTCGTCACACCACGGAGCCCTGGAACAATTTCGTAGTGCGGAATTCAGGAACGGCCAAAATTTGTTTG
>Ga0247734_1001041_pt1 | contig 22085 bp, 23 predicted proteins | sample UWRJL103311B2_FD_180933 | JGI IMG/M metagenome (GOLD analysis project Ga0247734, IMG submission 180933) | Plant litter microbial communities from Arlington Agricultural Research Station in Wisconsin, United States - UWRJ-L103-311B-2 | ecosystem: Environmental > Terrestrial > Plant litter >... | reverse complement strand
GTGATACCCGCTCGATAGGTAAATCCACTGGCTTTGTCAAGGCCTCTGGAGCCTTTGTCGCCGCGAGCTTGGCTTTTTCTTTCGCTTCTCGTTGAGCCTTTGTTATTAGATTAAGCTTGGTCTTTTTAGGTTCTGCCCTCAATGGCTCTGGTTTCATCTCCCTCGAACCCAAGCTTGTCTTGTGCATGTTGGAAGTCAAGGCATCCATTTCAGAATCCCGAGTCGTTTCAACTGATGGTAAAGCCAAGCTGCTAGATCTTGAAGATGGTAAAATGGGTGGGTACTCCTTGGTTGGAGCTGCATCATTGAGCGGTGATTTCCTGCGTACACGTGGCTTTGCGGGTTCGGCCTTAGGTTGAGCAGGAGCCCTAGTCTTTTTTACCACTACTGGAGGAATGGAATGACCCCGAGAACTCATTGAGGAATCAGGTCTAATACTCTGAGCTGTTGTTGATCGCGATGCTAATGGTGGTATCTTATTTGAAGGTTTTCTGCTGTGACCATATATAGATGGCGCGTCTGAGATAGTTGACCCTGGATTAGAAGCAACGCTGAGACGTCTAGCCGATTGCTTGGTAGCCTGGGTATAACCTGGTTCTGGCATGGGAGTTGTACTCCTAGACATTGCCTTTTCAGCTGCAATAAGACTGGCACCAGCAACAGTTTTACGACGGTTTGTTTTTGGAGCAGGCTTTCTAATCTCATCCTCATCAGGGCTGTCTACCAATTTAGCAGGTTTTCTAGTTCGCAAAGCCATACGGCCACTTGCTGGTTCTGGATCTGAACCAGCAGTGGGCGGTGTAAGTATTGATTGTCGATCTCTTCTAACTCTTGTAGCTTCTGCTGAAAGGTCTTCATGTTTGCAACTCATTGTTTGTCTATCAGTTGGAATGAGGAGCTTGCTAAGCTGATGTGCTGCAACAGTCCAATCAACCTCAGGGGGAGGCGGAGAAGGTGCTCGGATGATTTGTCTAGGAGAACCATGAGTCGGGTTTGACATGTTAGACACATTACGTCGAGCTGTCGGTGAAGCAACTTTTGCTATGAAAGACTGAGTGGGTGAAGAGTATGTAGGGGCTATCCCATCCTTCTGCTTCTTTGGCTCTGGTCTGGGTATGTTTTTGACTGTAGCATCAAGCTCTTCAAGTCTCGGCAATGACCACCAAAGTGGATTATAGGGCATGGCGCTGGTGGTAATCGGCTCTTCCTCTCTCTTTAATCCATCGATAATTCCTATTTTGTTACCCATCTCGTAGCCAAGTCCATCAATCTTGAACTCCTTCGCAATAGTTATTGGATCTCCGCCTGAAAGACCACTCAAATGGCTGAACACCCCTGTGCAAAGCGCCCGATCACTATAACCGCCTTCGAGAACACTAATAATTCTTCCATCCACTGCAGATCCTTCTTCGGCAGCAATCTTGACTACATCTCGGGTTAAGCGAGCATAAAATTCAGTTGGGACGTTGACCTTGTGACGCTGCATTCCATCACTCTCCCACTCGCTGGCGTCAAAACCTGCTGACAGAAAAATTGCACCCTTGGGTTTTGGTCCATTTGGTACCATCCGGAGACGTTCAGTCTGGTTACGTAGATAGTTGCGCGTTTTCTCTAGCAGTACCGAATACTTAGTTTCGTAAAGCTCCCAGAATTCTGCCTCGCTTTTCCACTAAACACGAATTTAGCATAACGACCATACACATCCAATAACCTTAAAAAAAAGCCCGGTTTGGCATAAGAGTTAACTTACTGGCTGCAAATGAACATTCCAAATACTTTGCCCATGGGCATTTTCAATGCATAAACTTGCCATCTTGACCTTCTCCTCATCTCCCATTTCGCAAGGACTACAGCTATTAGCGGGCTCCTACTTATGTTAGAATGACCTACTATGAATTAATATCATGAAGACTGAAGTAACCAATCGATGTCTTCTTCCAAGGCAAAGCGTTCTTCGCCAAACTCGTAGCCCGACGATTATGTTCCCATGCAATAGCCTGAGATCCATCTCCATGGTGCAAGTCGAAATCAATAATTGCGGCATGTGTCAATCCATGAGTAAGAGCTGCGTGAGAGATTCCAACATGAACGTTATTCAACCAACAGAATCCAGAGGGATAGCTAGATGAACAATGATGTCCTGGCGGACGGATCGCGACAAATGCTCTATGCGGTCCTTTGCCATTCGCGGAACCTTGGAATACAGCATCTACTCCTTCACATACAGCGCCCAAGGCTCCTTCCATTGCATCTAGGGATTCGGAGCATAAGTAAAGATCTCCTTCGTGAAACTTGTGTACATCTTCATCAGGACTTCTCGTCATTTCTGGTCGAATCAATTCTTTCCCATTCTTTGCCAATTTTGCTTCCGCACCATCACACATAATCTTCAATTCCTCCATCCACTTGGCTCCGTGGACGTTGGTAACTGCTTGAGAGGAGAGTGGAATTCTCCGGGTGGTTTTTCGAATACGAAAAGGAGCTGTATCGGGCAGTTCTTTGTTTGGTACCAGTGGATGTTGACCCTCAGCGTGCCGATCCCCTAAGCGGACATACGCAACTGATATTCCGAGTATGCTAGCATGTAGTCTTTCTGGCCGTTCAACTATTGTGCTAAGATTTGCCTTGGATGTTTTGGGCCTCGAAAACCTGTGGCCATAACAAGAGCTACACAAAGTTAGCATGCACATACCAATATCGTCTCAGGACTTCTACAATACAAAAAGGCGATGCTAAAACCACCCGTTTCGTAATTGAAAGGACAAGTTCAGCATTAGAGTATTTTGCATAAACTTACTCGTGGAGTATTATAATAGTATCTCCCATTCCATCCTCTTTGTCATGCAATTCCAACTCCGCTTTGAAGTGATTGCTAGCAATCGATTCTGCAGTATGCCTTGGCTTGACCTCATCTTCAATCTCTGAAAGGGGTGACTTCCCGACCATTGTAGATCCGTTCACGAATGATGTAGAAGAAGAAGACTATGCATCAATCAGTACGACTCACCAAAAATGACATCTGCTAGACTTACTCGTCGGGAAGGAGACGCTCTAGAAGGCGCTCGCTGTTGGTTCCCAATTCCATGCAATGAGTTCATAGAGGCTTTCTTGTGCAAAGTCGGGGTAGAAGATCTTGTATCCTGGCTCATAGAGCTAGGACTCCTGTGCAAAGGGCTGCGAGATGGTAATCTACCATTCGGTGACGATGTTCTTTCAAAGCTATTATGCTGTGTGAAAGCTCGCGCGGGGGAGGAAGGCAGCGAAGACGAAGGCAAGGCTATTGAAGAGGCTGCGCTTATGGAGAGTTTTTGGAGAGTTTGTGAAAGGGAATTTGTTGATGGGGGCAACGGAGCTCTTTCGATGGGCTCTTTCCCAGCATTGTTTCCTGGGGAGTATGACATGTTGCTAGCCCAGCTCTATGAGCTTGCTTGTTTATTTAATTGTTCCAAATGCTATTTGTAGCGTTGGGTAGCTCGGCGCAAGTCGTTGAAAACGAGTTGATGCTATTCCCGTCGCGTATTGTGTCTCGCGTACCCCTGTTATTCATATGAAGAGCCTCGTACGCAAGGCTGAGATATGCACGAAGACGTAGAGAGTGGATTAGAAACTGTTGAAAATACCAATTGTGATATCTTTGAGTTTTACATTTGGAGTCTCATAAATGATGATACTGGAAGCAAAACCTAGATCTAAATATTGGGTTTTTGTAAACTTCCAGCCCAACAGTTCACATGGCCAAGGCGTTTGTAGGTTAAAATCAGAGTGGATGGATGAAGGGGACTTATAACAAGCACGTATGCAACGTATGTCTAATTTTATTCTGTTCCTAATTATCTACTCTAAGGGTATCAAGTTTATCTTCTGAAGTCTTCTCCATCAGGTCGACCCCAACCGTTAACAAAGCTTCAACAGCCCAATCAGGGTACTTTGATTTATCCCCACCATGCTGATCTTTGAAAAACTGCTTTAGAAAATCAGGATATCTATCCTCGATTATAGCATCTCTAACGCCTCGCATCAAGGCAAGTTGATACCAGACATTATGTATCGTAAGCAAATGTGCACCAACAGTCTCTTTTGCGGCGACATGATGAATGAATGCTTTAGAGATATTGAGAGCACCATCCCCTTTTCGACAGCAAACGCAACCGCAGTCATCCTCCACCGGTCCAAAGTCGTTTGCATATTTTGCGTTCCGTAAATTGAGCATCCCATATTTTGTAATAGCATTCCCAAACCTGGCGGTTCTCGTTGGCCAGACACAATCGAACATGTCTGCACCGAGAGCAACACTGACAACCAAGTCCTCTGGGTAGCCAATTCCCATCACATATCTTGGTTTCAGTTCCGGTAGGAGACTCGTACAAGTGCTCACCACCCGACAAAAGTCCCCCTTCGCCTCACCACCACTTAGCCCACCTATAGCAATTCCTGGGGTATCTCTTGCAACCATTTCTTTACAGCATTCTGTTCTCATATCTAGATCAAGTCCACCTTGTATAATGCAGAACAGATTTTGCGTAGTAGGATTTGCGTGGGCGTCAATGCATCGATCAAGCCAGCGTACGCTACGCTCCATTGCTTCTCGCATACGTTTGGCATCCGGAGAGGTAGTAACAAGGACATCGTCGAGTTGCATGATTATATCACTGCCTATTGTATTTTGTAAAGCGATTGAATGCTCTGGCGTAAGAAGCATAGGGGTTCCATCATGAGGGCTCAGAAAGCGGACTCCTTCTTCGGTAATATTTGCAAGTTTCAACAAGCTTACCATTTGGAAGCTATAGGAGTTAGCTCGTGTAGATATACGCGGGGTGTTCTTACCCTCCGCTATCTGTCAAAATATTGTGATTCCATCCTTGAAGCTTATGTGCCCCTCCAACCGCTTCAAGAACTTCTTGTCCGGGTTTTAGGCCCAAGTGGTATGTATTGTTCAGACATAGTCTGCAACTAGTATCTTCTAATTGCTGAGGTGTCAATCCTTTCAAGGAAGCCTGGGTCGCAACAGGCATAAACAGCGGGAGTTGAACCGGGCCATGAGGAAGTATGAGGTTTGCGGCACGAGCTTTTGTAGTCTAAACTTATTAGATAGGCTTATTAACACTTGAGAATTGGAACGTACAGAACAACGAGCAATTAATTCAAATGTCAGCGCCGACGGCATATGTTTTGGCATTGTGGTAGTTTGAGATGTGTTGGTGGGATGAGTCCATGAAAAATATTGAGGGTGGTGATAAGGCAAAAAGGGGTCAATCTAGTGACAATTCCAATTGCATGAACCTGACAAGAATAGAATAATGTAGCAAATCGCCCGTACTTGGAACCATAAGCTGGTGAATTAAGACCGCAATTGAGACTGTATGTTCTTCCACTCCCAAGACCTAATCCTACCGTAGCAGGAGCTCCTCTCAATAGACACAAACCAACTTCTTCCCTACGTCCGTTGTATTCAGCAGTCACAGACGCAAGACTCACCGATAGACGAGCATAAAGGGCCAAGAGCCATTTCCCAGAGCTAGACCACCACTTTCGCCCTGTCCAACCTGTTCAACCTGTTCGAGATACAACACAAGATGCCAAGTCCCAATACATCGTCATCCCCAGGATTTTGGACGAGAATAAGTAGGGTGGCGATGCATCTTATTTCCCTTGGCATGATCTTCACCAGGATCGATCATGTTTGTTTTCGTACATAACGTTGGCGAGAATGAATTTTTTGTGACGAGTACCCAGCATATAAGCTATATTAATTTGGTACATTATGCCTAAAGCAATCCCCTTTTAATGCTTCGTCTCTCTGGCGTTCCTGCTATCAATACCAAAAAGTTGTTTGCATTCTGGCCATAAACTGTAGTCCGCAGTTCATGCATTGAACATCGATAGCTTCTAGATCCTTGAAGGAAGTCAAAAGTCACGCCACATCCTTCCAGCCTGAAATTTGGCTTCATTTCTCGCTTTTGGGGGATCACCTTTAAAAAGAACGGAGCCCCCGTTGCTCGTTTGATTTGACTTTCACCCAATACAATTATACTGTACTAGAAAAGGGTGTCAATCAAATTCCACCATGTATTCATTTCCTAGTCACGTGGTGCCGAAGTCAACATTTACGCTGTTCTCACTCCTCGCACCAGAATTGCGCCTCAAAATATGGCAATATGCTTGTTCTGAACGTACCATATCTCTACGTTACATGCCCGAAGAAGATATATGTCTTTCATCCGCAAAGCCTCCAGCAGTTCTCCAAGCGTGCCATGAATCCCGTACAGAAACTCTGAGAATCTACACATTATCGTTTGGAACACACTCAAATCCAGCCAGGATATACTTCAACCCTCAGCTCGATACTCTCTACCTCCCTCGTCATAGACAGATGGGATACGATGATTCGCTCCGAGACTTTCGGCACTTGCTCATTAACGACAGGGTGTTAGATGAGGTGAAATCCATAGCAATCGATCATGTTGATGTTGAAATCAAGCGCCCTTGGGAAGCATATAACAAAGTAGCCTTGCTTCGAAGTCTTCCGAATTTGAACGAAGTTATTTTGGTTGTGGGCTGTGGTGATAGTGTGGGTTTGGGTGGGATGGAGCACTTTGCAGAGCCCAGGCATGATCCTGAACAATCGTTGAGAATTTGGGCAGAATTTCGACAGAGTATTGTGATGGAAGAGAAGAGCTTGGAGGATGTTTGTAGAAGTATGGAGACGGAATACATTAAATGGCAGTCACCGCCTATACGTATAAGAGAGAAGCATAGAACTCCAAAACACTAAAGGCTGTGGGCACTCTCTTGCCAGAATTGCTCATGAATCGGATGACGGAAAGGTTGATCATAATGCTAAGATTTGAGGAAATACTTAAAAACTGTATATAATATTATTATGTATAAATGAAATACTCAGTAAATACCTGACTTACGTGCTTGAGTAGCAGATATGAGCAAGTCAGGCTGCTAGATGCTGTAAGACGATATCGAATATAGAGATGAAATCTTCAGAACCTACCGAGACAAACTAAACTATTAGATTAAAGCTCGTCTTTGTCAAGATTAGTGCCTTAGACAAGATGAAGGGCATACTCTCAAGCTCCAAATGCACCCTAGTCTACCACATTGTTGATTAGACCTCTAGAACTGTTTTTATCTATAGATTTTTAAATTATAAAACGTAAGCACATCTACGAACTGATGAAAACTGTAACCCCGGTGCTATTGGCCATTGGGTTTCCTCAAGGGCTGTGATATCTGGATCTTGGATTGTCGGCCGCTCATTGCCCTCTTCAACACTCTCACCCTGTAACACAAGTATCAAGCATACCACATATGTCCTTAAAGGCACGTGCATGACATGGTTCCTACTGCTTGTCCAAAATATAAACTAAACTTTATACAAGAGAGCTGGTTTCTATGTCTAATCCAATATATCCCCCTGCCCATTTACCCGCCCATTCCAAGCAACCCCCAAGACATACAGGCGGCCAAATATAATATTCTATAAATGAGGAGCCATACCAAGAGTGTTATTCCCAGCATTGAAAACTACAAATTGGGATTTGAAGAAGATATCTCCATAAATCTGAAGATTCGAAGCAATGGCTTGAACGCCTCCGAAACAAGCTATTTTCATCAGCAATAACATACAGGGGGGAAATGATAGGGAAATCGTACTTGTACCAGCTTGATCTACAGGAGCAAAGTTGATATCAGTTCCTCGAATAGTGGCCATGAAAGCACCACCAACGTCAACTTGAAGATCTGGCAAGGTGGAAGCACAGGGGAAGGTAACGCCTCCAACTTGTGCGTCGTTGACTGCTCCTGGAACAGCGCTGTAATAAGCATTTACAATTGCGGCGGAGGTCAACATGAGAGTCGTTCCGGTATCTGCGATAGCTTGCGCGCCAGGTGAGTTCGTAGTTGCACCCGCAACCGAAAATTTCGAGGTGGAAAATTGCCAGAATCCTCGAGTGTTATTAACAGGAGCCCATTGTAATGTTCCATTAAATTTCGTAGAATCAATATTACCAAATTCGTATGCACCAACAGCATTGGGTCGGAGATCAGCAGTGAATACTGGTTCTTTGAGATTTGGAATGGCGTTGTCGAAGAAAGTCTTTTGCTGGGTTGGGGCTACAGTGTTCAACTTAGAGAAAGCGAGACCAAGGAGACCGTTAGAACCGACATCGGCGACGAATGTGGAGGAGATGTTGGTTGCAAGTTCGACGGCTTGTTTGTCGACAGAAACAGCTCCGGTTGTGACAACGTCTGTGCCACTATTCAACGAATTAGCACATAAATTAGCTTACTTGCGGGAAGGGCCGAGGAGGAGCCGGGAGCTATCTTGCGAACCGAAGATACTATCAAAAACAGAGATGTCTTGCAAAGGGTCTCTGCTCCTGTGATAGCTCACTACAAAAGGGCCACTGTATGTAATGACGTACACGTTACCAGCACTGAAGGACCCATCACCGTAGGAGATGCTGTATGATTGTCCTTTCAGCATTTTAAAGGTCGTTGATTTGGCGATATCAAAGACGGTATGGCCAGTCTGCTCTGCCTTTGAGAGTTGAGAGCTGAAGACCCATAGGTCTGATGATCCACTGTCAAAATCCATATTCATGGTTTGGCCGCCGATGGTCACAGGTGAGAGATATTCGACATCGCCTGCGGCAGGACTAGCGATCACAACGCCACTAGTTGCAGTTCCGTTAGATGTGCCATTCGTAAAAGTCGCATTTGGAGTAGAAGCAACCGCTGGCGTTTTACCAGGCTTCTTTTCACCAGTGCTGAGGATCCCGATGGCTCCATCTTCTGTAGCTTCCGTAGCAGTTGTTCCTGCACCCCTCATTGACTCGAGAAGTCCCGGTGGTAGAGAGACACTATATTTCTGATGTGCTTTGATCAGCGCTCTTGTTCCAGCTCCAACAGCACGTTTGTGACCCGGTGCTCTTTTGAAATTGGGATTTGGCACACGCTCGACCTTAAAGCTGCGCTTCATTATTGGGTGAGGCGACGCTAGGGCGAGAGTAATGAGAGCAAAGAGGATGAGGATTTGTAAGGAAGGCATCTCGAGTATCTCCCACACCAGGTGGTAGACTTTTAGATAGCGGTATTGACCTGTAGGAAAGAGTGACTACTAGGTCTATTGTGTTGTAAATACAGGAATCACAGATGCCAGCTGAGTTCTATCCCAAAAAAGAACCAAAAAACAAAAAGGAGGACATGTGAGAAGAGAGAGATGCGAGACAAGGAAGACAAGGAGAAAGTGAAGGAGAGGTATAGGTGAATATTTACGCATGAATCAGGGAGCCGGGGAGTACCAGCAGAGCATGGAGCTGAGCATGATGTATGGATGAATATTACCCGGGTAGCTCAATCCGGTTCAGGTTTGAAGGGCAAATATGCTGCTTGCCAGCTCAAACTTTGTGTCAAGACCCGCAAGAATAATTGGTTGTGGCGGGTAAAGTGGAAGAGAGAGAGAGAAGAGACAAAGTCGTTGGAGTCAGGGGTCGGTTACACGCTTGGCGGGTCTTGGAGGCGATCATGGAGGCTGACGTTGCCAATGTTTGAAAATGCTTGAACTGTGGGCTGTTCACACCTGTCACTGCCAATCACTGCAGTTCAACTCGAGACTACTGCTGGCCTGCACACATTCTGTGAGTGATTTCGTAACATGATAGATATACGTAGATGGGAATAATATTGACTCGTTATATCACTCTGAAGGAGAGCCAATGAAGACATAGAACTCAAGAAACCCCTTGTAGATCGATTTCTAGTGATATGCGCCTGTAATTAATGCACCAGCTCTAACTCCTTACAGTATTCTCGGTACCAATTACCAGTGAAACAAGTTCTTCCAACCAATAGTTGTCTCCAGCACCTGGACATCAAACATTCTCGCCGAGCAAGATCTACCTTCCCAAGCCATCGCCAATCCGAACCTCTCAGATAACACCCGAGCGGAGGATGAATCGACTTCGAAACAACAAAAATGGAACCATGACTTGTTACTTACCAGCGACAATCATAGAAATCAAGCTTTGCCTCTTGGGTGAATGTACGGCCCCGGTGGTGGAACAGCTGCTCCACCACTCTAGGTGAGAGCGTCGTACGTTCACGTCAAGTTTTCCCTCTTGACACATATGTCAGACTTTCCGAAGTACTACAGCAAGTTGTAGTTAACTCGACCATCATAGTGACGTACTAAATATGCAAGGCTATTATTATTTTCCACATATGTTATATTTCAGTACAGTCACGGCAAGTCAAAATACACAATGACAGCTGTACTGAATTGAAGTATGTGCATCCGAACCTCCCAGTAACTACAAGTGCAATCATTCAATCATAACGTATCCTTCCCATATCCCAGAAAATGCCCCAAAATCCAAATATGCAAAAGGTATGAAGCCCAATATCCAGTTATGTATGTAACCAGGGCAAAGAGATGACTAAGAATAGGCAGAAAAGGGGTATGATACAAAACAGAGCCCCAAATGCTCTGTAAGATGCAAACCTGAACTCCTGAGGACGATGCTAATATCTACTTCATTTGATCAAACCCGACCAGCGGCTACCCTCCGCGGACTAGAGTAGTTCAAAACAATCTCATCATCACTACTAGAATCTGCCATCTGATCCAACAACCGATCGATCACTTCTGCTTTCTTCTTTCCTACTGCTTTGCTCCTCTGTGCATAGGTAGGCTGTGAGGAGGTTCTTGACCCGCTTGCGGTACTTTGATGAAATGCAACTTTCTTTCCGTGGGCACCGCGTGGTCTATCTTGGGGATTAAATTCTGCCCTCAAGGGACTGTTTTGAGGTGATGGTTGAGTTGTTCGAGGCGGGAATTGATGACCCATATTACCAGAATGGCCAGGAGAGCTCATGAACAAAAGTGTCTCAATAGCATCTTGTTCTTGAATGGTCTTTTGACTTGGAGTTTGTATAGGTTTAGCGTCACGATTTGGAGTATGTGGCATAGATGAAAGTGAAGAATTGGAACCTTGGCCGGGAATCCCAGGAGGTTTGGAGAACTTGGGGGTGTGTGAGCGTCTACTAGATACGGTAGGTCGGATGTCTGCTGGTGGTCCTAATGGATTTTTCGAAACGGTATTCATTGGAACAGTAGTCGAGTGATCGCGCCAAAATGACTCGTAAGTTCGAGATTGTGGTTCCATTCTCGAGTAAAGGTCAAAATCACCTATGGGTCCTTGAGTTACAGGAACTTTGAGCTGAGCAGTAGCAATCATTGCAGTTCTCGGAGAAGTGATGGATCTGCGGCCATGTAGAGTTGAGTTCGATGATGTTGGAGATCCAGCCTGGGATGCGAGCGACTCCACTTCGTCAATAGAATTAGATTGCCAGCCATTATTAACCTTCACCATCGCATACGAAAGACGAGTCCGAAGTTCAGAGGAAATCTGGCAGATGTAAGCATTGGTCTTAGCCTGTCGCAAATCCTTCTTTACCTCTCCAATTCTGCTACTCGCAGCAGATGATACATTACTGACTGTGCTGGCATTTCTTGAATGCCCACGACGCGGTCCAGGAGGACTCGGTGGTGATGCTGGTTTTACCTGCCCATCTGCAGTTCTCTTTTGGCCAGCGGTTGCAGGGTAGGGCCGTACAAAAGCTGGATTACCCATAGGCAACTGTGAAGCTGCGAGTTGTGAGAGTTGCGATAATTGTGATAGCTGGCTATCTTGATTTGTGCTTTGCGATGAAAAGCCATCGGATGTTGGCGGCGTAGAAGCACCATCACGGCCATCATTGGTGGACTGAGAATTGTTGCTTGACATATGTTGGAGAGCGCTGTCCTGAGATTCCGTCATGGTTAAAGCGCTCCTAGAAATTGCTTTTGCTGACTGGGATATTTCCTGGTTGGCTGGGGATATATCATGGACCGAGTTGTTGTTCATGTACGAAGCCGTCGTCGCGTCCGGGATCGACCGTGAATTTTGTGCCGCGAATGTGTCACGATAATCCATACCTTGATGAGCAACCTGGTCGAGGGCAGCTATTGCCAACTGATGGTCGTCCATCAGTTCGTTATTTGATGCCGACCCAAACCGACTCGAATGGTGGCTTCCAGCGTGTCGAGACGGTGAAGAGATGGCTGAAAACAGTCGGTGCGGTGCGGAGGCGCGATGAATCGATTAGGTGATTTACCCTGCCACGCGTTCCTTGGAGGCAGTCGTGTAAGTGACTCTCACGATTCGTTTTCTTGATTGCAACAAATTGATCAGTCTGGTACCTGCACAAAAGCGACAGCGAGTTCTTTTTCAAAGAAGCCTCCTTGACGGTGCGAAAGGTTAGTTTTGGTCTTGTGAAGTATGGTCACACCCCACTTCTTCCCGCCACTTGAAGATATCGCGTTAACCCGTGATATTTGTTAGCCAGTGGGAGCTGAGCCCCAATGTCTTGACTATAGCCCGAAAACACGCAACAATTATTTACATAATGGAAGGAGAGATATCAGAAAATGGATAAGCATCTCAAGTTGGAGGTTATAGTTTGATTATGTTTGTGGTAATATCTAGTCACAAGAGTGAGTCAAGTCTCCGAACCATTGACGACGAGGTCAATTTCCAAAAAAGAATCATCAACCTCTAACAAGTAGAATTTCCTCAGCCACATCCACCAGCTTTCTCGCTGGTTTCTAGCCAAGCTCTTGCGTGTTTATATTTGGGCGCATGGTTTATTAAAAAGTTTCAGTTATCTGAAATACTCTACTTTTCGTGCGTGATTGAACATCGTGCATGTAAAAGTATTGAGTCTGGAAGGAGACCGAGCGCTGGATCGCCGCGAGAAGCTTGCGAGATGATATTGTGCATCATTCTCAGCTAGGTGGCCGACCCGACCTGAAGTCGTAGTAATGTATTTCGCGAGAGCTTTTAACATGGACGGCCTGTATGAAGCATATTTGGTGAGCTAGGGGAAGAGTTCCATGCATCTTCATCCATGGGTCCCATTCCCCATACCGCTGCCTTTGGCCAAATCCACCAGGTTATTGATTAAATTCCAAGTAGCTCGGTCCTGGATATTGTCATCTCCGTCACGGAGCTCGGTGATCTTGATTTTCCCTTCACTACCAAGTACAAATGCTCCGCAGGCGACTTTGAGTATTTTGACATTTTCGTGTCCTAATTCCAGAGCCAGATGCTTTTTGATATAATTTGATATCGCAGCCATAAGTGGTGATTGTCTCTCGTTTCCACTTGTTCTTGTGGCAAGTCGTGCGAAGTCCTCTTTGTTAATAAGGATATCAATGGCCTTAAGAGATGCTCCGTTTGGTAAATCAAAGCCAATAACAATTTGAACATCCTTGATGATGCTCCTTAATATTCTACTTGTCCTTTCGATATCCATAGCTTCTCCACTTTCCTCGGTAGAGCAATCCAAAATATACTGCTCAAGGGTAGCAGTCAGGTAGCCTTTCCCCAGATTAAACATTGACACTCTCGTATCAAAGGTCGAAGACAAGAAAGCTGTAAATGTTTCCTTTAAGGATCCCGGCATACGCATCAAGAGCAGTGGGAAATGCTCAAATTCACCACTTCCATTCTCCATTAAAGAGTCCCCATCCTCTCGATTTCCACTTCGTAGTAGTATCGCCGAGTAGTTCGCTTTCTCGTACACAATATTGACAAGAATTCCGTGACTGGCTGAAACTAACAAAGCTGATTCTTCTTCAACATCTCCTTCCCTATCCCAGGCATCTTCTTTTGGCAATAGTTGCCATACGACGTTCTGTAAAGCCCCTACACGGGCTAAAGTATCTTCGTCTGAACCTAAGCCTACACGCACACCTCGTAGTACCTCCCCAACCAGTGTCTCCCTGATTGATTTGGCATATTGCTGAAGACTGGCATTGTCAAGGGCCGCACTGCTGCCGGTATAGAGCGGCGAGAGTCGGTGTAGTGTGAAGGTAGTATTGTAAAGAGGATATGGCCGTGGTGGTTTAGGGTCCATTTTATTTGCAGGTAATCAAATTCCCAATGTTCCTCTCCGGAAAAATGAGAGAGTATATTACAGAATAGACATGTGCATAAGAGAATCCGATGAACATAAGTGCTGATGCTTCTATCAGCCATCAGGTTCCGTCGCGTGGTTAAAGTTGACTATTTCAACCGCGAATTTTCGTGTTCTGTGGTCACGTGTCGTCCATTTATACCTTGCTTAGAGCTCTTTTGACTTTCTAGAATTCTTAACATCCTCAGGTTAGCTGCAATCTCTCGAAAAATAGAGTGTAGATAACCACCCATCCTCTTTCAATGGCTCAATATGAAGCTACATAATATACAGGACGTCCATGATGTTGGGGAGTTGTTTTCCATAAGTAGGAACAAGTATAATTTTTGTATCGACTTATATATGTATTATATTTGAATATTAATAGTCGCTGGAGCGTAATATATAGCTGTTTCACAGATAGAGTTAATCCATCAACTGAAAGCGTCCGGATTAAGGTTCTAGGTTTGTGTAATAAGAACAGTAGTTACCGCCTTCCCTATGAGAAACTGGGGCAAACAAATGGACATAGAATAGTTGACAAGAGGATGGATATTAAGGAGCATGTAAAGAGTGTCAAATTCTTTGTTCAGCTGGTTTGAATAGAGATAGAAAGTAGCTATGACGGGTGTGGTAAGTTGGATTCTGCTTAGTTATAAATGCAATACTTGCGTAGCTTAATGTGTGCCGTAAGAAGTAAGTAAACTATGTGATAGAAAGCCTTGGAACCGAAGCTGAAATTTGAATGCAGATTGTCGAATCTGCTCGAATACATAATATATTCTGTTTCTAGCAGAATTAGTGAGAATTTAAAATTACATCGAACGGATATCTACACGTTCTCTGAGGTCACGAATTACGTTAACTGCTAACATACACCTCGATATCAAGCAGAAAAGAAAATAGTCGTGTTGCCGTTATCTATTCTGTGAGCTACTTAGTTACTAATCTGTCTTTGTTACTCAGGAACGGCCGTAGCCTAGCATTCGAAACAATACCCAAAGATGTAGCTCAATATATAAATTCAGAAGCATGATCTGAATATGCTGTCGAATATGTATTCCCAAAAGTAATTCCACATTAGAAAATAGCCAAAGCATTCGGAGGACTACCAACACCACCTTTCACATTCAGTGGTTCACTCGTCAGGAAGAACGTCCACCGTTTCTCCTTCTCACATTGCACAGCCAAATCCTCCAGATCGAACAATTCTCCGATGGGCATTCCAAAACCTGACAATAATATCTGATGCATGATTTTCTCAGATGGTGGCCACGCCTCAAATCCGGGACAATCACCCGCTACAGCAGCAATACCAGTGTCCCACAACCATTCCAAAACACCAAACGTGCTTTCCATACCAGGGTATTCGAAAGGATCTCTGCTCATAATGGCTTTCCGTGCATCGATTGTGGTATTTGCGAAAGCATGAGTGAACCCAGTTCGCAGAAAGATGATATCACCAGCTCTGAATTCAATATTGACCTCTTTGGCAATCTCTAGCACAACCTTTAGGGTGACAGCATAGAATCCGGTGGCATCATACCTGATCCCTTTCTTTTCAGCATATGACACAAAATCAATCAGTACCCCACGACCAACGATTCCTTGTTTAGTCCAAGCATGCATCCCTAACTTGGTGGTTTTGCCCGAAAGAATTTCAGCTTGAGTCATGCCATTGTAAAACCGACCATCATCGAATCCCCAGTGACGAAGACCTGGACAACCAAAACTATCAATAGAGATCATAGTTAAGCTTTCTTTGGAAACTGGGTGGGGGAGGGTCAATCTAGTGACCACAAGCTGTTTGCTTCTAAGACATTGAAGGCTCAATGAAGAAATTTCCTGGCCAGTATCTCAAAAACAAACAGAGGTCAAGTTACTACCCAAGGCAGAAAAGCTGTATCTTATTCTGTAGACTTACCATCCCATTGAGTACTTGTCTGTGTATTAAATTCAATCCTATCATCCTGCTTCTATCAGAGAGTTTCTTCATAGTTATAATCAAGTGCAACAAACATTCATGTTATGACCAATTTGAAATATCTCATGCTTCATAATTTCTCGAAACCCGCCGGTAAATTCCATCTGCTCAAGTGGCCAGTTAAGTCCCACTCGAATTCCAGACCGAATTTCCTTAGCAGCTGCAACCGTCCGCTCTGGGGTCAGGAGGTTAAGTGTTCCGAGTTCATCATCGGGCCCGTATAGCCCCCATGCTGAGTGGGGAGGATGTGAAGGATCGAGCTGCAGCTCTGAGAAGGTAGGACGCTTCATAGCCACACTTGTCATCTCATAAATAATCACTAAATAGCCTCCCTCAAGTCTTTGATTCTCTGCAGAGACCAGGCGATAACTTTCACTTCAAAGGTGAGAGAATTGGAATAAGGAATGATTTATATGGAGACAAGCTGGTACTTTTAAACCACATAATGTAGAAATCAAATGCTATTTTAGCGCGATGAAGTTAGGATCTCTTTACCGAAGCCATTCAAACTAAAACAAAGAACCTGATATCTCCGTAACCCCGCACGGGTAATTGCATATTGGGTTCGCCGGAACAGAAAAAACAGCTAACTACAGCCTGCGCTGGTTAACTTTACCCATACTAACTTAATCTCCACCTTCAGAGGCCGTAGATATTTCTGACACTTGAACGCTATTCCAGCGGGCACACAAAGTCAAGTATTCTGATATTTTAGTAACCGGATAGAGGATTCTTGAATATATCACATAATTAAGCAAATACATCAGCGTGATATAGAATCGGTCATTTATGGCTAAAAATTAACAAAAGATAAATACAAGTGTTTAGACTCTTCCACGATCCAAAAACTTCTTAGGTATATCAACAGTCTTCGCCCTTAAGTACTCCATACAGTTCTTTCCCAAGGTATCATAAGTAGAGCAAGCATTGTAGCCTCTGTCTAAATGATCATGGAGAAGGAAGTGCACAGCCTTGAGACCAGGTATCTCAAATCTGTCAATTGGCTTGTTCTTGTATTCCTCAGGACCCAGTAGCTCGATCATTTTTTCTATCGTGAACATGCTACGTAACCAATCCCACTCATCATCGTTGCGAACGAAAAACCCGTTGTTACAATCTGAGGCTTTATCACCTCCACGACCAAGAACAACATAGCCGAGAGGTGCGCGGACGGTCTCTCCCCAAGTGGAGAGGTCGACTGGGTCCTTGGTCTCGTAGGAATCCTGTTGACGGGGATGGGTCTTGGTAACTTTGGGAGTATCCATCTTTGTAATCTTGTTGTCGCCGAATAGGAGATGGACTTGGTGATTAATTTCGGATTGTGGGAAGAGTGTGACCCAGTATTCGTAATAAGGCTTGCCTTCAGCTTGTCTCATATCGTTACCAAGTGTGGCACCGGGAACACTTTCGAGGAAGGTGACCATTGACAATCGAAAGAAGCCTTGTGGATTGTCCATTCGCATCAACTCCCTGTCGTTAGATTGGGCGAAGACTCGGAAATCGACTGTAGCCACATCTTGGTTTATTGCATCGATTGGGGAAGAGCCGTTGACGTGAAACTTCAACATGGAGAATTTTTTAAGGTTTTCTTCTCCCAGCGACTCCTTGATTTGATCTTCGGTCCACTTTGCCTTTTCCTCGATATCAAGACCGACCAGATAGATGTGGTATTCGGCCTGCCAACCAGCAGCGGCCGTGATTCTGCTGAATGTCAGTACGATATTATAGGATCCAAAAAGATGACTTACCCAATCTTTGTAGTTGGTGGAGGTGGTAGACCTTTGACTCCTGAAATTTGCACTCTGTCTGGTCCAATTTGCGCCATCTTGAGACCGGAAATGTCAGCAGCGACATCTGATCCATAGTATAGAGGGCCTTGAATTTCATAGAGCAGTTGACTGGTGCAAGAGCCAACTGTCATAATGCCTCCAGTGTTTTCCTCCTTGGTCATAACACAAGTCCCATCGAAGGCAACCTCTGCGATTGGGAAGCCAACATTCAGATGCTGCTTCTTCTTCAACATATCCTTGAATCCAGAATAGTAACCTCCACACACATAAGAAGCACATTCAATCAAATCTGGGATGATCAGTAGTGCATTTTCGTGGGTAAAGTATGTACTTACGGCCAACGATAAGGGAACCTGCCAACTCGTCAAACTGATCAGGTCTCCAGTCATGCCACCAACTGTGCAATATCAGTCGACTCCCTAAACACTAAAGTGGAATTGACTTACGCTGAAGCTCCAATTGCTGGCGCGGCATCTGCAACACGACCACAAATCACGATATCTGCTCCTTGTCTTAAAGCTTCTGCGATACCCAGACCTCCAACGTAAGCTTGAGCACAGACGGGTTCCAGACCCAATTCTGCCAAAGCCTTGCCGTTCATCAAACTCTCAAATTTCTCCCCCTTCGCAATGAGTTTATTGACAGCCTCGGTAACATCATCACCTTCTACCCAAGCAACTTTCATAGGATATCCTGCGTCATCACACAATTTCTTGCAGTATTTCGCCAGAACCTCCGTGTCGCTCGCACCGGCATTGACCGCCAGTTTTATCTTGTTCTTCGCCAAATATGGGATTGCAGGCACAAAACAATCAATGAAGTTTTCTGCGAACATGGCGTTTTTCACACTCTCATCGACATTCCATGCTGCATGATGGCCGGTACCAGTTATACCGAGTGTGTTCTCTGCATTTCCTTGGGCTGCTTTCTTTATGTTGTTGACTTTTCCGGCACCGTGAATAGTCATTGTCATCTCTGACAACCAATCTCCCATGATAACATCGATATCCGGATTTTTAGCTAACTGTGTGATAGCAAATACACGATCAGAGAAGCCCCCGGAGGCTCCTCCGATGCGCAATGGGCGCTTTTGGCTCGATACGGGAGACATGATGTTGCGTAATGGGGAGTGTTTATGTTTTGAAAGTGGTATGAGAAAGAAAAGAATATGAGGAAGGGAAAACTGAGTCTAGTTGTAAGTTATACTTGTCACGGCCAAGGCTAACGCATTTTTCTGTGTCTCGATAAACGGATGGGAAAAGGATTCCATATCAGTTTGCCGTCGGACCCGGGTAGGAGGGGAGCTGTTAAACAAACATGTAGATGGCTCCCGGCCACACGCGGACGACCCCTCCCCCACAAAATGTCAGGTTTTCTGGGGTACTACAGCATATTTGACTCAGGTTAGGAGCTACGAAGTTACACTGAATTATAGTGCTTCTCGGCAGCGGGGTACTCGGAAAAGTATAGCCTCGGGTTCTATTAATCGCCCGCGAACAATTTGTCAGCCAGCATAGAATGTTTGTGTTACTTGCTGGCTAGTGAGTATTTCTACATGATATGAATTATCTGATATTTGATGATGATCAATCCTAGAAAATGGACATATGAAGTAAAGAAATGAGGGGGCACAATTAAAATGGTATCTTAGTCAGCAACGTTAAGCGAGCCCCTTTCCATTGAACAAGGGGTTTTCCCGAGCATCTACAGTAGGGCTTCGAAATTTACAACTCAAAAGACGTGTCATGAAATGTTGCTACGATAGGCCCAGCAACTCTTTTAGAGTAATCTATCTTCAAATCTTTATTCAGATACTGCTATTGATAATTTTCAAACCAACTTCGCTTCCACAATATGGTACAAATCAATCCCACCTGACTGCTAATCTTCCACGAGCCTTTCCATCATGCATTAGATCAATCATCTCCTGAATTTGCTCAATTTTGAAGTTTGTGACATGAGGCACAATTTTGTGTTTGGCGCTGAACTCAATGCATGAGCCCATCATCTGGGGTGTGCCATTGTTTCCCGACCCGATTCTATACTTGTTCATTGCAACATCCAATGCCGAGAAAGCGAGCGGTTCATTTGGGATGCCCACAACCATCATTATCCCGTTAACTCGTAGTAGAGGTGGTGTGGCTTCATATGCTCGTTTGGATGCAGTGAAGTTCACGGCAGCATGGCAACCACCACCTGTAATATCCTTAACCTTGGAAATGTAGTCTTTATCCGTCGAAGGATTGAAAGTGTGTTCAGCTCCCAAAGATTTAGCTTCCTCAAGTTGACCATCGCCTAAATCAATAGCGATAACTTTATATCCCAACTTTTTGGCATATTGAATTCCTAAGTTTCATGAGTAATGGCTGGCTTTGAGAATAGCTCGAGTTCTTACCGAGATGTCCTAGTCCGCCACATCCTACTATAGCCATCCACTCTCCCTCTTTAATCCCAGCACGGGTAACTCCTTGCCAACTCGTGACTATATAGTAATACATCAGTAGCCGGCAAATTGCTTCGGGAATTCAGGTTCACACTTACCACCAGCGCAAAATAATGGCGCTGCCGTATATACATCTAAGGAATCTGGGAGTACCATTGCATTTCTCCAGTGTGTAGAAACATATTCCTACTTCATATTAGCTCAACATCTACATTTACAGTTGAAGAGTAGTACCTGAAAGAATCCGTCTACTCCAAAGCCTGCCATCTGCTTATTTTCATTCTCACAGTGCAAGTTATGTACCTGACATCCTTCACACTCGTAACAGACGTTGGCAGGGCACAAGAAGCCAATCTTTGCCCCTACTTTCAGAGTCGGATTTGTACAGCTTTTCGGGACGGAGAGAATTGTGCCAGTTGCTTCATGTCCGATCGTTACAGGTTTCCCGTCTCCAAGTATCAGGCCAGCGTCGTTAGGTTCTAGAAGCATAACATCGGAATGACATAGTGATGACGAGTGAACCTTAATAAGGAGCTCATCATCTGTGGGAGTTGGAATTGGAATTTCGTTGACCTCAATCTTGTTTGTATTCGTATGGTACCTGGCGGCTTTTTGCGAGCTGGGTAGTTTGATGGCTGACATGATGGTGATTTGGGAATGGTGAACAGCTGAAGGAAAGAGAGAACCTTGATGGGCATTTCTGTCTAAGTATAACTAAATAAGCATCTGCGGTACACTAGACCCCAGTTTCCGTTCGCGGGGTTGTTGCACATAGCTGATCAGGTGGTGTGGATGGAAATCTAAATGCGATCGGAAGAGGTTCGGATATTGAGAGGAATAATCCAAATCCATGATTCATGCAGAGCTGCTTGGCAAAACTATATGACTTGGGAATTCATACTTAAAATACCCCGCCCCCACTTACTCTGCTTCCTTCCAAGGGCTGGCGAGAGGCTCCTCAGTGAATCTCTCCTAGTTTGTAGGAAATGTCTATAAGTATTATCACTTAGTTTGGCTATGCAAAATGTTAACATACTAACAATGGAGCTAGAGATAGATGGTTGTAAATATTAGCTTGGGGTGGGGTAGAGAAGCTTGAGCCTTGTATTGATGCAGATTGTGGGGTCAAAACCAACGACATCCCAAGTTGCTACAGCATTCATCATATTTCCTACGATTCCGTAGTAACAACAATTGAAACTCCCAGCTGTGTAGAAGCTTATCCATTCTGGCAAAAGAATGGCTTCCCTCAAACGCAGCAGCAGCAGCAGCAGTAATAGTAACAACGAAGAGCCTCCAAGCAAACGGGTCCAGATCAGACCCCATGAACCTCCCAAACAATACGTCTATATGGTTTTCCAGGATTGGCAAGCTGATTCGCACGCCGAAGTCGAAACAAAATGTAAAGGAGCATATTCCAGCCTCTTAGACGCGAACAACAGGGTTTTACAGCTTTGGAACCACCTAGAGAACAGGGAGGCAGGGCCGGAAGAAAGGAAACAATCTGCTATAGAAGGAGAATTTGCTGATGGTAAGCTTGTTTCATATAACTATTATTCGCCCTACAATCATCTTCTCGCCATTGCGCCAAATTTGCAAGGTCCAGCACTGACTAACGCCGAAGGAACTCTCTGGTGGAGGGACACCAGTAACCAATTTGAAGGAGAAATAGAATATGTAAGGATTGAAAAGCATGAGGCAGTAAAAGATAGTAAAGACAAGGTTAATACGTGGGTTGACATTGAGCCTTCCCAATGCTCGACATCTGGCCATCCCTATTCCTACTACGAGTGAATAAGTAGGAAGTCATGTAGCGTCACGGGCTGGATCTGTGTATCGCAGAAGGCATGACCGAGTT
>Ga0247734_1001040_pt1 | contig 22118 bp, 19 predicted proteins | sample UWRJL103311B2_FD_180933 | JGI IMG/M metagenome (GOLD analysis project Ga0247734, IMG submission 180933) | Plant litter microbial communities from Arlington Agricultural Research Station in Wisconsin, United States - UWRJ-L103-311B-2 | ecosystem: Environmental > Terrestrial > Plant litter >... | reverse complement strand
CTCGTCGAAGTCATCAGATTGATCGTGGCCAGAGTAGCGACGAACGGGGGCTCTATGATCAGAAGAAGTAATACCAAAGGTAGAACTCTTCTCCGAGCGACTATCTTGTGGTCCATCCATATTCATGTTGCCTCTTGGTGACTTAATTGATTTAGAGGGCGTGGAACAAGCTCGCGAGTTCTGTTCTTGTAGAAGCCGGCTGAAGAGGACACCATCGGACTGAACATCACAAGCGCCTTCAACAACCAGGCTCAATAGCTGTTCTTGAGTCATACTTTCGGCAATGCTAGTGACAAGAGCACGATTTCGTTGTTGCAACTGCTCAACCGAGGCTTGCTTCAACTGTTCCTTTCGAACTTTAGATTCGCCACGGGTGGCTTTTGGTGGAATTCCCGCAATATCAGCGTCAATTTGAGCCACATCTGCTTGTTTTGATTTGGCCTTGCTCGCAACACGAGTACTTGGAGTGCGAGGCTTAACTTCCGTCTTAGATTTTTTAGTAGCAGGAGTACGGGCTGTAGATGATTTCCGGGGAACGGCCTTCTTGTAAGGTTTCCTGGTTTTCTTCACAATCTTCTTTTCAGCTTCAGATTCTTCTTCCGAAGATACAGGTTCCTCAATCGAGACCGGCGACTCAATAGAATGGGCCTTGGCTTTGGCCTCCTTTAATTTTAAGTATTTGGACTTCTCCTGTAGAACAGGAAGTGTAGGTCCAGCTTGGTATGGAGACTTGTATTCACGTGGTTGGTTGGCCGTGGCTAATTGTGGGAAGATTCCGTTGACAGGCGTAACTACTTCCTCTGCTCTGTCTTTAGTCTTTCCTGGATATTCTGACTTAGCAATGATAGCACGGCGCTTCCGAGGTTTTGTTTTGTAAGTTCTACCAGTCTTTTTAGGAGTTCCAAGCTCGACGTCCTCATCCACCTCATTGGTTTCATCATCAGATGATTGATGAGGTCGCTTCTTCATGGACTTGCGACGACCGGAGATGCGAGGGACAGAAAATATTGGTGGTGGCGAAGCATTCTCATCGGCCTCGATAGCAGTCACCTTCTGTGATGGTTTGCGCGTGCGTGTTGGGCGTGGTGAGAAGAGGAGGTTCTCAGGTTGTAATGGATCAACGATTAGGGGAGCCTCGACATCCAAGCTTGGGGACATCTCCTGAGAGAGACTTTTAGTTGCCTGGGACTTCTTTCCACGGGTACTCATTTTGACTGGTCACCTTGAGGCTGTAGAAATCTATAAATGCGAGTTATATAGTTGAATCTGTCAAGGACCAGATTATTTTAAGGTTCCCTTGGATTACGCTAAATTAGCGAAAAACGATCACGTGTCGCCAGTGAATGGCTTTTCTCACGTCTATTATCTGAGATCTGAGTTCATATAATTAGTTTTCATATGAAAATAAAGATTTCAAGAGAAGGATAAAACGATTATAAGTACTTTTAATGTAATAAGTCTCCACTATGTAACGGTTCCGGTACCGAAATAACATTTGGAGGTCTCCGCTCCTTACCTCCCCATTCTGGAATTTGTTCGTGCACGTTTGCACCTGCCGCTCACCCTCACCCAATGCAACACAATTAGACGAACTTGATGGTAGTTAATGCGCAAGGTATGTAAGTTGCAATCTCCATACAGTTCAGTCTATTTACATGTTCAAGACTTCCCCCTTGCTGTCTAGCAATTGAGATTACTGAAATTGAAGGTAACAATACAATTTGAACCCATTCTGATATACAGCTAAATGATAGTTGTATAACTGATTACCAAACAAGTGAAAAGATAATTTACTTGGGAAGCTTCAGCTTGTATTAGGTGCAAGATTGGAGAACGCGACCTTCTTGGCAAAAGATGCGTATATTTCAATATAGCTGCTTAACATGGCATTGTCGCATTAATTTACTGGATTGAATTCATGTATGCAAGTTAACTTTATTCATTGTTCATTTGCTTCAATTTTATTGATAAAATTGGTGGATGCTCATACTGAGATTTCGCCCCCTGAATAGCCGAGGGGAAACAAGCGAAGAAGACCAGGGGGGTGCACTGGGACTGGTCTTTTAAAAGTAAATATCATCAAAACCTAAGGGATCAAGATAAAGATTTTTTGAACCCGTCATCTTTGAATTGATAATAAACTAATTAGTTCAAGTTTATACAGCCAATTTTCAATTGAGATTGGTGCTAATCAAGTGTTATTTTTAAGAGTGGTTACACAAAGCACTGCTGGTTTTGAACTGCTTGGAAAGAACCTTGTGGCTCTGAGCTTTCATTGCTCACCAGTATCTAATTACTGTTGAATTAATCTTTGTAGCAACAGGTCCGGGTTTATCTGCACTTAACCCTCAAATCTTTTCCTCCCGCAGAACAATTAAATTATTACGGGAATTCAACAGCAAAAAGGTGGGATTATGGCGTATAGAGTATGAACACATCACCTGAGAAAAGAAATTCAACACTGCATCGTCCAAGTGTGGAGAGCTTCCTATGTCGCTGAGTTTGATTGTGAACTTTCACCACCAAAGATATGGCGATTCTTCAAGGTCCCTGACATATTCGAAAAGCTTATTATGTTATGAAGGGTCCGCGATCGATCACGAATATCTTGTTCTATCCCCATTGTTGTAGCTGAGATCTCCAAGTTCGAGGTTGAGCCATATGGTATATATCATGACCACTTCCTGTTCTGACGCGTTCGGGCCTCAGGCATCAGAATTCACAAGCTCCGCTCCCAGTCCAAAGGTGATTGATTGTCAGGACAATTCACACATCACCATATCTCCCTTTTGCTACCCATCCTGCATAATCTTTCTCTTGTCATACCACTTGGTGGGCAGTTTTTGTTATATCAACATGCAACCTAATAAGCCTAATCGACGGTGTAACTTAATGCCTTGAAACTGACATTGCTGTACAGCAATTCTCCGATGTCCCTTCAACACTTAGAGTCCCGGTGCACATCAAACAAAATGACGAAGATGGCACCGGGCCGTCGAAATCTACATCGATAACTCTCCGACCATAATGAGCTGTCTTCCCTGCTGGAAGCAAAGTGTGCTATCATAACATAATTAGATGTCGGTTGTTCGCGCATAGGTATGGAATAGCGAAGCAGGGAGGCTACGCAATTGGCACACTCATCGAGGTATGAATTCATTAAACCTCAGAATTCTAAGGAAAGGCTGAGCTTCTGAGCTCTTTATACTGGATGTATCTATGTGTTCGAGGGGGACCTTGTCTTGCTCCTGAGGGAGCTGCACTTGTATCAAAGGCGAAGAATCAGGCATATTATCTATAACTGGCTGTCAACATTCTCATTGATGCTTCATTAATCTGTTCTACTTTTCCACCATTATTTATTAATCGTAGCGTTCTATTCCAGTATAGTGTCCCTGAAATCACCTTTGAAATAGACTATTACTAGCGGGGCATCCGTCGATTTGAAAGAGAAGAAATTGCCGACCTCCCTCCTGTGCATAGCTCTCCCTTTCGCAAGTACTGTTCGGGTCTCGTGGGAATAAAATGTTGGCTGTGGTGGGAAATTCAAGAATACTTTTTTCAATGGGAAAGTATTGCGAAGCTCTAGCAGGATACTAAGATGCTTGATATCGTCAATCTAGATCCTAGAATTGGCATTTGGCTATCATTTAAAAACCAGGGTACAAAGAGGACCTTAGAACAGCTTGGGAAGTATGTCTTGAAATAACCCCAATTCTAAAACTGCGATTACCTCGATCAGTCCTCTATTTCCTCTCGCGCCCAGTAGCAGTATTCAAATAGATAGCCCCAATTCATTCGTATCTACAAGAAAGCAATAACAGAGGATATAAATAAAGTCTTTCAGCCGCCTCCCACTCCAGTGCATCATCTATCAGGTCGAATGACTAGAAAATGACATAAGCGGGGAATCACAGGATCACATCAAAGTGAAAGATAAGCAAGGAGCCAACACTGCCTACACACTGCCCTTTGCAAGTTTCGTCCTACAACCATAGTTAATACACGACACAAAATGCGTTTACTCCCAGAAGATTAATTATTAGTTTGCTGTCGAATTATTTAAGACAGCGGACAATGCTTGCATGAGCTTTTGAAAACAAAGATGATGATGCCGACACTAACACCACATATTCTTTCATGACGAGAATCATCCTTAGCCTAGCCCATGGTACGTAGCAAGGGCCTTACGAACCATACTATTGATATTTACGAGCGACTTTTGAAGTATCATAGTAATTTTACAAATGCCCAGATTTGACTTGCAAACATCAAATTTTGCCAATCTCTACAGGGTAAAGAACGTGGTTCCGTTTCCAACGCCGTACGAAGATAACTCGAGAGGTCCCGAGGTTCCAGCTTGCACGGCTGGTATCTGGACAAAGTGCATTCGAGGCGACGAGAAACCAATGTGGACGGCTGCTAAGCTGCGAGTCGAAGATGAACGTGTCATAGCAGCAACTGATGGCACCGGAGAGCGAGAATGGCGACAGAATCAAAAGAAGTCGCAAAGCGATCCCAAGACAAACAGTGATAAGAGATAAAAAAAAACAGATATGGGACGGAGAAGGGCAACGCAGACGACTAAGACGCGGAAGATAAGCTACAGCTAAAGAAGCGATAGCTTGCAAAAAAAAAACAGTTGGCTAAAATCGTGGCTGATGACGATAGTGTTCTGGAACAGGTCGTTTGTGGAATTGCAGAAAGAAAACAATCCACACCCAGATAGTGATATCGTTTGAATATTCACGTCCCAGCGATATTTGCTTCCAGAGTAATTAAGTTTTGCGCTCCAAATACTTTATGACCTCGTCTAAAACCATACCCCTTGGCAGTTTTTTTCTTCTTTCCTTTTGTTCTTCCTGACATTATTTTTGATAGTGCTGCTTTCTGAACTCAAAAGAAGCACGGGAAAGTGGCATAGTGACACTCCCTCCCTCTATTTGCAAAATTTCGAGTGATATATGCCAATTATTCTCAACGGTGGATGATTTCCTACAACTTCGCCAGCACTTACCGAGTATCGGGCTGATTACGCGCGCGCGCGAGCATGAGTATGGTTCAAGGTACGACTGAAAGAAATAGATAAGACATCATGAATATTAATTTTATTTATTCCAGAACCAGTCAAACTTCAATCAGGCAATGTAACATTTATACAGCTTTATCAACCTCAGCTTTCTTCTCCTTATATGCGGGCAATCCCTGCTCCTCAAGAGCAAGATCAGATTCCGACGAGCGACCAGCAGTTGTTATGACTGCGGGTTCATCAGTGTCCATGTACTCGCTCAAGAGATATTCCTCGTTATCCAAGTGCTTGAATGTGAACCAAAACACAATTGAGAGGATAAACCCAATGATTGTTGGTCCTCCGAATGCCCAGACAATGAATGGATCTTGGATGACATAAGAAGTTCCGAGGCCAATGGCAAAGTTGACCCCGGAGGCGGCTAGGTTGAGCGAGGAGACAAGACCACGCATATTTACTGGAGCGCGGGAGTACGCAATACCATATGCTGTGACATTGACAAGGATTTCAGTGATAGCTGTAAGCATAACAGGGATCGCTGTTACCCAAATGGAGATGGGTGAGACGAGGTGATTCTTATTTTCATCAACACAGTCGTTGGAACTTGCGCGGTTGCCACAAGGCGAGGTCTTATAAGCGTAGTAGGTGATTACTGGCCATCCGACGGAGAATATTGAGCAGAGGATTAGACCTGTGAAAATACGAGCAATTGGGCCGTACCGAATTCCGCGCTTTCTGAGGGTGGGGTAAATCAGATAATCGAAGACCGGAACCATAAAGATGATCATGAGCGGGTTAAGATTACTGAGTAAATCGTTGGGCACGCCGTTGGTAGTGAGCATTGCAGAAAGGGCATCTGAAGCTGTTCCAAGACCTCCATCATTGATGAAGAATATGGGGAAGAAACAGAAGATACCAGTAGCCTGGAAGGTTCGTTGGACATCCTTGACAAATTGATCATCCCATGCGAGGTCAGTTCGTCCATTGAGACTGGGCTTGGCCAAATCCCAGAACCCCTTTCGGCCAAACTTAGCGACACCTCCGTTGCGAAGGGAATGGCCGAGAACTTTGAAAACTTTGCCCAGATCTGATCCTCCGGGAGGCTTCAAAACCATGCGGGGCTTAATGTACCATAAAAGTACCGGAAGCATTAAAAAGATGATAGTGGGAACAAAAAACGAGGCCCAGAATCCGACGTCTTTGGCGAGATAAGAAGTGGCCACTCCAAAGAAACCACCAATGTTGATGAGCAAATAGAACCAGAGCATGATTCTTTCGGAGGTTGCCTCAGCATCGATGATAACTTTCTCGCCAGTAGGCAGTGTTGAAATGATGGACTGAGGATATGGGTTCTGGTCGAGGAGCATAGGGGAAACATTAGGCTTGAATGCACCTAAAAGGGTTATCATGATCAGTTAAGAACTCTAGGCCAAGTTATAAGGGGCGAACATACCAGCACCAAACACCAGAGAGTAGACACCGACAGCAAAGGGACCGAAAGCCTTTCCAGATTGGATAACTTTAGGAATTCCAGCAATAATCAAAACAATATGCGAGAAAGCGAAGATTCCCACACCAATGCAAACCATGTTGAATCGACCTGTCTTGGTGTCCGCGAGCCAACCACCCAGAATTGGCGAAAAGTAAGCAAGCATCTGGTATGACTGCTTGATTGCGTTGGAGATGGCGTTGCCCTTTCCTAACGCACCCGCTGTATCCTGGGTACCTTTCTTTGGAGCACCAGCACCGTTGCCACCCTCCGGCAGCGGAGCTCTGACATAGTTACCAAAGACTTGGATAACACCATACCAGGACGCTCTTTCAGCGAATTCGATAACGCAAATGAGAAAGGCGACTTTGGGTACGTGGCCAGCGACTTTTCTCAGACTGAGTTTCTCTTCTTCGGTTGGAAACATGCCCTCGCGGTCATCAGACACTCCTCCGCTGGGAGGGAGAACGGTAACTGGATGGCCGTCCTTTGTCTCTGACATGACAGCTCCTGTGCCTGCCAACGCGACTTGCGTGTCCACCAGGACGGTTGGTTGATTGGCTAACTGTGTTAGCATTCATTCGTCTCCCCAATCACATGTGAATGAATCATGAACCTACACATGGTAACTTGTAAGCTGCGGCCGTTCCGACTGAGGTTGACAAAAAGCACGCTGGAGTTCCTCAGAAATTCCAGCAGACTGTGAATGGGACCCGATACTTATGTACACTCATGGATCGCTCCATTTCGAGTCGTTTATCCAGGACTAGCCGATCATATACCATTACCAGCTGCCTAAGTGGGAAAGGTCGGTCGTTAGACCCTCCAACGACTCAGTTTGATTGATAGTCCGAGGAGCCCTTGACACGAATGGCGATCCCTGATTACATGCCTCCTGCGGGCATATATACATTCTCATGCTTTGGACCTATGGTACCAGCTACCAGCCTGCATTTTGGGAGATAGGGGAAATGGAGGGGCGTGAATGTGGGTTTCGTTTGCCAGTTCCCGAGGTTTTTGCGTGGTCAATGGCCCAGGGGTGGTGGTGGTATGAGGAGGAGCTAGAAGAAGAAGAAGTGCATGGTGGAAATGGCTATATTGGGAGTAACTGGTTTGTGAGTGGTTGTGACCGGTGGTAACTGGTTCCCGTTTGTGTGCAGGAACAACATTTAACCAATTAGCCGACCGCATCCCAGCTTCTAGAAACGATAAGGAAGCCCACTACTCCAACGACTCCACGCTCCAAACCACTTCCCAACCTCCCCAAGGCCGCAAATGGCAATCCTGATCCGCTCTTGGTGTTATCTCGGTGTTGGACTTCGAAACCTCGGTGGGCCCGTGAATTGATTAGCGGCTATAGTACGGAGTACAGTACAGTAAGTATAGTAGTACGGTAGTATCCGTGGTGCATAATTGGTAATATGATGGACGGTACTGTACTAACGTGGTGGACAGTGGACAAACACGGAAGCTCGGACTGGCTACTCGCGTGATACGCAATTCTAATTGTGTGTTCGATGCATGCCCTGCACTGAGTTTCCTGGGAATGAATAACGATGCATCACGATGATATGATGATAATCATGGTCACAATGACAATAGGATACAAGTGGGTGTTGATAAAAGGTTCACGACGTCGCCATATTATTCTACTATACTCTATGACTGTACTGTGCTGTACTGTACTGTTTCGTAACTAACTTTAACGCAGATTCTCCAAGCCTCGAAGCCACCCAGATCAAGCCATCAAGCCCATCAAGCCATAAAGCTCCGTCAGTCGTCCCAGGTTGCCCCTAGAAAGGTTTCATTGGCAGCACCAGTTTTACGGGCGCCACCAAATTCTTTGAGGACGATGGGACTGGAGCAGCCGGAGAATGGAGCACACGACCCATAGTGCACTCAGCACGCCATTGTTATTGTTATTACTACTACTACTACTGTACAAGAGGCGGGTATGATTGATAGTATAGTCTCCGGCGGCCATCCCCGTGTTGCCCCATACAGTACCGTACTGTACTGTACCGTGTCAAAACAATTCACGGATCATTCGATGCTCGATCAGTACAGACAGTACTCTACAATATCAACAGGCGTCGTCTTTTTCTCCTTGTGACACGTAGGCTCGGGTATTGTGGTGGTAATCGGGATTTGCAATTCTGCATATCCAAGAATCCATGACAGAGACAAATCGAGGTAAGATCTGGACAAGAAGTGCCACCCTTCGCGGCGAAAGCTTGAACCCGCAAATAAAATAAAAGCTTATTTCAATCCTGGGCCGAATCGCTCCGGAGATTCGACGAGAACACAAAGCTGTTGGAAACACGAGTGCTTGGCTCAAGGTAGTGAGGGTAGGTTGGTGGCTTGCGACCTTCCCAATGCAGAAACGAACTGGGGTATCGTTATCTTGGCTCTTAACGTTGCAATACTGTACTGTACAGCACTGCTTACTATGTACACTGTAGTAGTCTGTAACTTCTGTAAGGCACTTTGTCCGAAATACGAGTGGTGTACATGTGGCGGATTTCCATTATCACATTTCAGTTGCACGGTACTGTATGTACATATGTAGAGTCGGGGCGAATGATTATTCGGGCAGAATTCGGTGGTTCCACCATGACTAGCGATAAAGGAAGGGATTGTGCCAGATGTTGTACTTTCGTTATTGATTTTGACAACTCGATAATAACCCGACTGCCGAACAATCAGTAAAGCTCGAAGCTTAACCCATCACTTGTTCTACGCCTGTCCTTTAGGTTTTCGTACAGAGCCGGTTCACTCTCTCAACTAAGCCCGCAGTGCATACAGGATATGGGTTTCGCCGCCCCATACAAGCCATATCATTATAAAGTCTCTGGGCTTAAAAACGCCTATCTTTACACACCCCAATCAATACATGATAACTGTTTATGTACGAAGCCATCATTACTTTATATTGCACAAATCAAAAAAACTTTCGGTTAAGCGAGAAAGTCACATGAACCCCCTTTTTTGAGATCACCTGGACCAGTTGCAATGCTTCCGACATTTTGTTGCCCATTTGAAAATAGTACAGCAGCAAGTAAATCCCTTCCAAAAGTGGTGTTTTCGACGTCATCCCCATGCTGTTGTTATGTATATCTATTCTACCGTGTTCTACATAAAGCCGAGTTATCCGGTCGAGCAAACTTATGTGCTTTCGTGTGTTTAGGCAGTTTTTACAATCCATCATGTTAAATGAAAATTGCAACTGATCTGAGCTTGAGGTTCAACTATTACGACTAACTACAGTCTGGTATGTAACATTCTGTAATGTTCCAGGACCTTGGCACAGTACCACTACCTATGCTAGTTGGTAGAACATACATATACTCGTCAATCGCGTGTTTCCCGAATTTTCAAAAAGAGAGTAGAAAATTTGAAAAGATGGAAACCTATCAGCTTGGAATGACTGAAGAAACACATCTCTGTGTATGATACCAAATCAATTTAATAATTTAAGAAGAAGCATTGATATTGGGTGGAGACGTCCAATGCCGCTGCTGAAGATTTTGTTGGGGGAAACACCACCATTCTCCGGTTTTGGTTTTAGACTGACTGGCTAGTAAAGATATAACGAAACACAGAGCTTTTCAAATCAAAGAACCTTTTATTTAGGTCGATTGTAAGATTTGGAATGCTCCAACCCAGTATGTGAGGTGGTAATTCGTAAATTGTCAGCAAGTTGTCTTGGCATGTGGCCCACGTCTCTGTGCGAGTTGTCATCAATCCTCACAGCAACAGTAATCGACTGCTCACTTCATCACCAACATGAATACCTATGCAGCTACTGTACAGAACGAACCGATCAAAAAGCGTGCTGCTTGTGATCGCTGCCATTCTCAGAAACTTCGATGTCTAAAACGTGCAGGTACTGAGGGCTGTGTTAGATGTCACAAGGCTAGAGCAACCTGCATGTTCAGTCCTCCCGTTCGGAAGTTTCGCTTGCCAGAAACCAGCGCAATGCCAGTTGAAGTGTCAGCCACCTACATGCCTGATTTATCTCTCAGCGCCGTAGGTCCTTCGTATAGCAATCAAGCTTTCGATTGGGAAACTTACGACACAGGTTTGCGTGCCTAATTGCTCCCCGTGCTTAGCTGACAGAATCTCGCCAGACGCGATATTAAATGGCTTACTTGATCCTACCGTCGATACGATGAACGTTAATTGGAGTTCTGAAATGCTCGTAGTAAATGAGACAGCAGATTCTGGACTTCACGAAGCGGGGAAAATGCGGCCGAACAGTAGCGATAGCACCGCGAGTCCTTCGACCAACACCAGCTCAGAAAAGGTACACAACATCGGGGAAGCCATTCCGACTCAGCTCTCTCCACCTGAAGCAGTCCTTCGAGATCTAAGCCAGGTATCTGAGAAGCTTTATACCCACTCAATCAATTTTCCACGTAGAAGTCCTTCCTCATCACCAGCGAGCTATACGCTTCATGTCAACGCAACTCCAGAGGAAACCAAGTACTTCGATGACACGCTTATGCTTACAAACTCTCTGATTGAAATTTATCCTAAATTTATTGCGGATGTCCTCCACCTTTCACCAAATCCATATCGTAGCCAGGATTTGGGTATTATTACGCCGTCCATTGTTTCCGGACGTCCAGCTCCTAAGAAAGTCCCACAGCTTGACTACTCGTCAATACTTCAAATCAACGCATGTCATCAGCGTCTTGCAGGTTGTTGGGATGATACGCTGGAACAAATGGAGAGCTGTACTAATCATATGCTACAAGATATGCTCAAAGAAGGTGCAGAGCCTTCCTTGGACCATATACCGGTTGTTCAAATCGGCAATTACACGCCATCTAAAAGTCAGGTCATGCTAATGCAGCAGACTCTATTGCTTCAACTACTAACACAACTTTGGGAGAAGTCAAATGATCTGGTTGTGGCAGTACAACAGTATTTGGTGATCCAAAAGGGCATTGAAGGGTCAATAGCGAGTGATAGTATAGCACAACTTACAGAGAGCATATGTATCGAAACCCAAAAAAGAGCGAACGCCAACATTACCAAACTCAGAACATTAAAAGGGACCTGGGAAGATCAGGGGTTGGTGTATGGAACTAAAAGTTGATCTATGAAGTCGTATATGGAATACTGATCGGCGGTTTCATATCCATATCCAACGTATATTTATGCCTGCCGAACGTATTCCCTTAGCATCTCTAAATCGCATGCAAGTCAGCGTCAGCTTTCTACCAGCGCCATGCCCTGGATCCTTGTACGGGCCATCTAGATGAAGGAAGCCGAGAAAGCTCTAGGAAACCATGTATATCGAGGGGAAATTATCTTGGAAGGTATGTAATCCGCAATATAGAATCAGCCAAGATGCTTGTTTGGGTGACCAGTTCAAAGCGATAGATTGTTCGTTTTCGTACGATTTTGCACCGGGCTGTTAAATAATGCTGATGCTAATACGAAAATTCAGGCTTAGCTTTCGGAAGTATTTTACGTAGAGTAAAGTGTGTTTTATGCTCAGCTAGAGCTACTCAGAAACCCCCTAAATATAACTTACAGAACTAGAGTTTATTGTTCGGCGTTTGCGATCGGCGTTTCGATTTCCTTCCACCGAATATTTCCTTGGCGCCGGGAGCATTCTGAACTACAATAGTATTTAAGCATATCCATCTCTGAGTTGATTGCCCTTCCAGTTACATATCAACTTCCATCTGTATTTGAATAGTATCCCATAATTTCGATATGTCAGCTCTATCCCAGCTGTACCCACCCAGTCCGGTATTTACTGAACACGATGTAGACTCTCTATCTGGGAAGGTGTTTATTGTAAGTGGAGGCAATGCTGGGATAGGCTTCGAGCTCGTGAAGATACTTTATTCCAAGGGGGGCAAAATCTATATCGCCTGTCGGTCTGAATCCAACGCTCTCAAGGCAATTGAGGAGCTGGAAGCACTATCAACAGCCACAACCGGGGAAATCAAATACCTGCACCTCGACCTTGGCGACCTAGCCACTATCAAGTCCTCAGTTGAGACATTCGCTGCGCAGGAAACAAGACTCGATATCTTGTGGAACAATGCTGGGGTGGCCATAACCACTGATGACAGCAAGACAGCTCAAGGCCACGAACTCAGAATTGGAACCAACTGCCTCGGGCCCTACCTATTCACCAAACTTCTTCTTCCTATCCTCCAGAAAACCGCCAAGAATTCTTCATCAGCCAGTGTGAGAGTAATCTTCACCAGCTCATTAGCCGTAGATGAATCTCCAGAAGGGGGCGTATGCCTTTCTGAACTCGAGCCTTCTGGACACACCACGAATCAGCGTCGCTACTATGCTGCATCCAAAGCCGGCAACTTCATACTCGCATCTGAATTCGATCGTCGAGTTCGACAGGATAGTATCGTGTGTTTGACCCAGAATCCCGGAAACCTCAGGACCAAGATATGGGACGATGTACCGTTTATAGCTCGCATGATTATGAAATTGACATTGCATGATCCGAAGCTTGGGGCATATACGGGTCTATGGGCGGGACTGAATAAAGACATTACAGTGGAGGACGGGGGGCGATATGTTATTCCGTGGGGAAGATTCCATCCAGGCTCAAGAAAGGATATTGTTCAAGGGTTGAAGAGGAAGGAAGAAGGTGGCACAGGTGTTGCAGCGGAGTTCTGGGATTGGTGTGAGTTACAGACCAGCCAATTCTCCTAGTTTAGGGAAACATAGCTTGGGATCTGATTGTTATACGATATGATGGGCTATCTAAACAAACAAGTAATTCTAGCATAGTTTGGACCTTGCTTGTGCTAAAGAAGAAGGGCAATATGCAAAACAAACAACAACTGCATGATAGATATAATTTTTTGGAAATGCAGCATCTAAGAAGCACTCAATCATAAAGAGATAGACAATGTGTCCAACAAAAGCCTATATAAAACAAGCTTGTCCAAACTCTAATACAATTTAAATCACTAGTTAGGAGAATGCTAATATAAGGTTTTTGTAATCTATATATTTTAGATCTTGACCACCGCGCCAGTGAGCTATTACAGCCATTCTCCCATTGTTCCTTTTTCGCTTATTTTCCCCATATCTCTTGGCATGAACCCCTCATGGAGCTACCAAGATAGGCTTAGCTTATCGAGCTGCTCAAGGGAAGTGCAAGTAATTTATTCGGCCCTCATGTTCAACATCTCACCTCCGACACGGTGATGTTCACGATATCTCTTCAATGGAGGGCAGCGAGAAAGCCGAATATCCTCTCCCTGGAGAGGATAGCTATCCTCACCGGCCCGAGGAACGAGTGGAAAGTGCGCATCAACAACAGCAACAAACGAATTTACATTTGAACTTGCCTTATCCCCACCAAAGCCATCCGACTCCTCCTCACGATGAAATTCCTAGACCTTACCAAACTTATCAACATGTGGCTCCATACCCTCCTCTTCAGCAGCCTTACACAGGTGCACCTGCAACTAGCTCAGCACCTGCCCCAGTACCCCTGCGTTACGCAATTGACCGACAAATGAAGGGCCATAGCACACCTGCACCAGCAGTCACGCCAGTTAAACAGAATGGAGGACGCGTAAGAACAGAGGATGCTCTCACAGGTCAAGTAGCGCCAAGTAGTACAGCAGAGAGAAAGGTCCGCTTGCGCAAAGCTTGCGATTCCTGCAGCCATCGCAAAGTGAAGGTTGTACACCCCTTCAATTGAAAAGGTTCCGAGGGACTAACTATTAGCAGTGTGATGATCAAGAGCCTTCGTGTCGTGAGTGTCTCAAGCATGGAGTCACATGTACACGAGAACGCGAGAGTAAACAGCGGGGGCCAACAAACAAAAATATACAGAATATCAAAGTCCAACAAGCACAGGCAAATAAGCGCAAGCGGGAAGACCATTCGAGCCCCGATCAACAGTTCTCCCCAACAGATCAAGCTACGAATATGTCGCCGATTGCTTCACTGGGAGGCCCCATCCATCTCTCCCGCATATGCCCTCTACCTGTTTTGGAGCTTTTGGTGGAGGACTTCTTTACATATATCCATCCTCTTGCACCTCTCCCACATGAACCTTCTTTTTATGCCGCCTTTAGAAATCCAGAAAAGCACAGCAATCCTGTCTTTGTTGCGTTAACCGCTTCTATGATTGGTGTCCTGGTAGCTTCCTTTCCAAGGAGACCTAGATTGCATCTCAAATCCCAAGGCCTTGAACACTTGTTTCCCAGATCAGTCAACTTTGTGGACTCCTGTCACCAAGTTGCAATTGCTGCGCGGGGGCTCGGATACTTGGATGACAAGCCGTCGGTCTTTGGTGGTATTACAAGTTACTTTTTAGGGTTGGCTTCTGCATACACACATCAGTGGCAACGATCTCGATTATACTTAGCAGAATCTTTGAGTATTGTTAGGGTTCTGGGTGCACATAATACTAAGGATCCATCCTTCTCGCCTGGCGGAACAGACACCCCAGCTTTCGCAGTTGACCTCATCCAGAAGGAACTTGGCAGGAGGTTATGGTGGGTTATATTTATTGGAGTTAGGTAAGCAGTTTTATCACCAAGGTTAGTTTACACTCAATAACCAGAAGCAGGTCTCTGAACCAACTTGGTGCGAACTTTAGGGAGCTAGTCATTCCACCACCTACACATTCCAATTCATATCCCCCATATCCTACGGAGGTTGACGACGAATTTATCCATTCTGATAAGATCCAGCCGCAGCCAGCAGGTGTCATATCCAGGCTGACCGGGTACAATGTCTGCTTAGAGGTGTACATGTCAATTACACCTATCTCAGCATGGAGTCTGATGTATGGTATAAATAGCGTCTTTGATTGGAATCATCAAAAGAAAGTGCTCGAGGAGTCCATACAAAGGATCAAGAATATTTTCCACAATCTTCCACGAGAACTTAAACTCAGCCCTGGCTCAGAACCTGGCCACTTTGAGCAAATACAGCCAACAGATCAAGCGAACCAATACCATTACCCATATATGAATGGCCAGTATGTGGACGATGGCCGGAAAACCCGGCGGCGAAATCTACAATATGAAATTCAGAAGGCGAACTTATATGTAAGCTAACAGGGCTGTATAATGCTGTTGTGCTACTTGATCCCCTTACCATACTAATATGTGTCCCAGGCGAGTCAACTTGGAACGCGTTCCTATCTCATCGAGATGTACGGCAGCATGCAGGAATATGTTTCGCAAAACCAGAGCGATAACAATGTCTCAGAATCCAGTGATCCAATTGATCGAAAAGTGGCAGAAGAGCGAGAGGCGGTCGTGAAGGACTTGCTTCGTGCTCTTCGCAGCATCTCGCGGGTTAATATGGAGCCAAGTTCTGAAAGTTTTGTAAGTAACCCCAGCTTTTTCTTATCATATTAACTTCCTCCATTTGCTACACTCTGCAGTTATTTTACTCACATTTTCATCTTACTAATCGTCTTTCCAGATTAACAAGATCCGGCAAGTAGCTGCCACTCTAATCAGCACTCCACAAAATCGCAAAGGCGATATTGCTCGTAAAGCTGAAGAGTATCTTCCACGTAAGTCACAATCTTACAGAACTGATTAATATCTCCTTCCTCCGCTGATTTTATGTACGTAGGCTTCCTGGATTTGATCATGCAACTCGAGCACGTAGGATCCCCAGACGATGATTGTGAAGAGGAAGACCTGCGACACTGGGCTGATATCCGGGAACTACAAATGCAATTTGCTCGATCCGGTGGATTTCTTTTGCAATGATTTCGTACGGCTAGGGCCGCGAGATTTTGAATCGACGGCATTTTAAGCAGGCGCATCTGTAAGATATTTTAGAGCGAAAGATACCCACAATGTAACGAACCTTATGACTATTTCTATATTCGCTTTTACTTGTGTTCTATCTTTAGTATCTGTATGTGATGAAATTAGAATTTGTTGCCCCTTTAGGGATGCCAGCGACTATTATAACACATCACCGGACAATCTAACCCCTAATTACGAGAACTGCAACGCCCATTTCCTCAACCAGTTTGTAATGCGAGAGTACTATTTGTTTTCTAGAAGGATATGATTCGATTAGATTGGGAAATATCATTACCATGGTCCTTACATATATAATACGTACACACGGCCATAAGAGTAGTTGGGTGGTTGCGAGCAAGGGTTCCGCCTTAAACCCCACTGCGTACATGCCCTCGTCCGGCAGCAAATTACTAGCGCGTGCAGGGGGGCTCGCTTTGGGAGGAGATAGCATAAAATTCTGTACTGTTGCATATAATTTTATTAGCAAGCTACCTTATAAGTATGCATTCGTGACCTAATTCTATTTTGTATATTACTATTAAATTATGGAGAATATACTATACATTACCTTTTTAAAAAGCAGAGCTCTAGCGTTTATAATTCAAATTAGGGGAGTATTTAATTTTGACTTACCTAATATTTACTATTAGGAAAAACGCTTCTAAATAAGGCACTTGTACGTAATAATTAAAGTATATTAAGTTTATAAATAAAGCTATAAAGGGCATTATAAAACGCTTTATTAGGAGAGATATATATTGTAATATGCTGGGAGCCCTGCACGCGCTAGTAATTTGCTGCCGGACGAGGGGGGGCTAACGTACATCCGTTAGGTCTCCTTTCTTAAATGGCTGCCTAGTAAACGGAAAATAACATATAATTAGGCCTTCAACCACCATAAGTAAGCCTCGAGAAATATATTTACTGTCGTATTAGCAGCTCTAGCAACCATGTCAGACCGCTATATCGCAAATGACTTCTCAGTCCTACGCACAGTTTCTAACAACGAGGAGCATCTCCTCGAGTGCTTAACAAAGCTCGTGACATCCTACCCCCCAAAACCAACCTGGGCGGAAGATGAACTTGGAGGTCTGGCGTTAGGACCTACAGGAACCGCCTATCTCTTCCTACACGTCTCCAAGTCTCACCCCACCCTCCAAATCGCCAACAAAACTGCTCTGCAGTGGGGCCACGAATATCTTGTAGGTAAACGCTCCATCCTCGCCGAAAGTGTTACAGACGAAAATTGCGGCATGGTATGCGAATACCTAGCCCACCTAGCCGTCTCCGCTGCATATACCAAAGACCTGAAATACGTGCGTGATTTTCTGGCATTGGTCCCGACGCTCTTGACGGATGGGAAGGGATGGTGGGACTGGTGCTATGGACGTGCCGGAACGCTGTACTATCTGCGCTTGATTCGGAGCTGGGTTCCTGAGGCTGAAGAGTTGGTAGCGGAGGCGGTAACGCAGCTATGCGAGCTTATGCTGAGGAATGGTGACCCTTGGATCTATCGAGGCCGGGAAGTATATGGCGCTGGTCATGGAGATTTGGGAATTATCACGCAGATTGTGCTTACTGATCACCGGTTTGCGCCGAGGTTGGAAAATTGTCTAGGTAGGTTGCTGGATTTGCAGATGGAGGATGGGAATTGGCCGAAGGAGAAGGCGGACACGGAGCAGCCTGGTAGCTTGGTGCAGCTTTGTCATGGTGCACCAGGCTTTGTACTGTGTCTTTTGAGTATTCGCGAGTATTTCCCAGGTCTAAGTGATAGGATTGATACAGCCGTTGCGAAGGGAAGGGAGGTGACATGGCAGAGAGGTTTATTGAAGAAGACACCTAATATGTGCCATGGTATCAATGGCAATGCGTTTGTATTTCCTCCAGGAGAGAAGAGGGATCACTTCTTGGGTTTCGTGACTGAGGAGGGGGTTCAAAAGGGAGCGGAAGAGGGCTGGTGGGATGCGAGTGGAAATGCTGATTATGGATTTCCGGATAGCTTGCTGTTCGGTTTGGGTGGGCGAGCGTGGAGCTGGGCTGTGAAAGATCAGAAAGATAAAACCTTCATTACTTTCACTGATATATGAAATATCACATAAAGAATATCTTTAACATACGATAAAATCAGTTGCGAGTGAAATACTTCGTGTAAGGGTTCGAGCTAAAATGGATGATTTAAGGCAAGGACCACAACTTTGATATTATATTCTTTAGATGGCCACAATATTATATGCGCTATCAGTTATTACACTCTAGCTAATAACATTTGTGGGTATTCCTCTGGCGCGATGGTGATTATATTCCAGGTAAAGGTTTTGTAAAGTCAGAAACGGACACACAATTAAATAAAAATACCCACCTACGTACCTATCTCCTCCTCACTCATCAAAAAAAAACTCTTTCCTCCAAAAGAACCCGTCCAAATAAACCAGAATAGCTAGTATCGAGGCGCACGCGGCTTCATGCGGAGTTGGTCTGGTGCAGTTCGCACGCGTCTTCATATCCGAACTTTTCTAATTGTCGTAGATACTAGCTACCAATTTTTTGCATATTTTTTTCTCGTTAATTACATCTTAATGTTAATTATTTTCATAATTAAGTGCTCTACTATTTTTCTTGGGGGTCCAGCAAGCCCCTTTTAAGCAAGCGAAACTATTGATCACATGTTCCCAAAATTTGCAATAACAGTATACATACATGAACGTATACCTATGAAGGTATGATGAGATATGCCTTTTTTCTTGCGGGTTCTATCCTTGTAGTAAAGGCACCTCTGTTCGATAGCAAAAATCAATCAATCAATCAATCGCTATGGAGTCTTAGGGACAAGATCTCAAAATACCAGTTTAATCACACACCCCCTCCCTACCTTTGGCGGGGTTTTTTTTTTGGCAGCAGACTACTAGAGAATAGACTGATATCTCAGATGTATTATCATTTCTCGGCACTGTCTGAAGTATTACAATCATGTTTTTCGTTCTGCGCTGGGGTTAACTTGGAATCAACACCCAAAATATATCGTGCATTTTGGCAAATCATCACCTCAAAATTTAAAGATCAGAATTGCTTATATAGATCTTTCATAGTAGTAGGATGGTGTGGTTTGATATATTAGAAAGTTACAGCGTATTTCAAAACTTTATAAAGTGATGGCACTGGCCAGATTCTCAAAATCTCAAAAGCCCTTTTTTAGATCATCTACCTATTGAAACGCCTATTACAAAAACTCCTCCATCTGACCTCCCTTCCTATTACTTTTTTTTCACTCGTCGTTCCAACCCTCGACACGGAATATCTCCCCCACCACATTCGGATTCTCCGTGTGCGGCCGGGCGGGAAAAGCTTCACCACCTCGCACCACTTCCCTCCCGAGCTCAAACCTCCCCGCCCATATCCACCGTCCAGGCCGCCACCACAGCTCATTTACATCTTCTTCCTCCTCCAACACCAGAAATATCCACTCCCAGACGGTAGTGTCAGCGGTGCCGAGCATTCGGGCTGAGGGGAGGAGAGTATCGAAGATGGGACGGAGTTCGTGGCTCATGCCATCTCGGTTTCTAACCATGAATGTATCCTGGCCACCTTGGCGACCGAGGAGGAGAAGCTGGTGGATTGCGAATTTGCGGATGCGGATGGTTTGGAGGAGGTGTTGGGTGGTAACTGGTGGATTTTGGTTACCATAGGGTGGATTTTGGGAATAGAGGGAGGCTTGGGAATACACACCAGGTTGATCGGATTGGTAGAGAGGGGTGGCGAGAACAAGACCATCGTGAGCCAGAAATTCACGGAAGTGATCCTAGGTATTTTAGCACCACTATCACCGTTTGCATATATGCGGTACAATAATGCGAGGGGAAAAGGGGGCACTGAGTTAAGCGAGAAGATAGGGGCGTGGAGGTTAGCATATATACCTTCATTTCGGTGAGAAGCCTATGGCAATCGGCTTGCGTTGGTACGTATTTAGGATCCTCGATCCCTCGATTGCTGGCTTGGGTAGCTTGGACCAAGCTTGGTTCTAGTTCTTTACGTAGATTTTTGATCTGCTCACGGAGAGCATCTCGCCACGCGACATCTTGATCGATTGGTTGTAGAGATGGCATGGCTATTTTTTACTTATTTAGTGCACGTTATAATCTTTGATATGTTGATATGTTGATATGTTGATGTGTTGAGGTGGGGAATTCAGGAAGTGGATGGAAACTCATATTTCCCACAGCTGGGAGCTTTGAAGCTTTGAAGCTCTGGAGAAGGTGAGAACTTACTATGAGCTGTCAAGAAAGGCGGATATCTCGAGCTTGACAGATCCGTAAGTAATTTTTCAAGAGTCTCGTAAGGTCTGGGTTGCGTCCTACTCACGGCCAAAGGAGGAGAAGAGAAGAGATTTCGGCGAAGTGCAAGAGACATGAAGAATATAATCAGTCCTGCTGGCCTGTGGGTCAACAACGCGAGCTGACTTGAATAAATAACCATCGCAGTGGAAATAAGAATAAAAAATAAGAATAACAAGCTAAGCGAGATACCACCAGAACGATTGATATTGTTCGTGTCGTTAGGAAATTGAACAATATGGTGGATAGTTGGAGATACGTAGTAACGAGAGATCTAGAAAGCTCTCAAGATACTGGAAGGTGTTTTGATTTGTGCATTTTTGAAGCAAGAATGCTTTGCGTTTATAAGGGAAGGAAGGTGTTGGACATTTCCTAAACACGATGGATGTGTAGTTCTTTTCGCTTAGCTCAGGGGGTTCGCGCCACTCGCATCGCAGAAGCTATGAAGTGCGATGGAAATTGATTGTGGAGAGAAAAAAATTGATTTAAGAAGCGAATGGATTCAAAGAGCATTTTCTGTTGCTGAGCTTTTGGATTCGTATATATGAGGATGCGTTTTTTCCAATGAAAGGAGTACTACTCTAGAAGAAAAAAAAGACCTAGCTGCCACCTGAGCATGCTAAAGGATTCAAAACTTTCAGTTACCTAAGATTATTTTCATAAAAACAAGGGAAAGGCTTATTGTTCCAATATTCTCCATGTATCCGAGTGGATGCTTTAAAGTAATACTTTTAGGATACTACAGCTTCTGCAAAATATGTACCTTTCTCAATAGTAGAAAGAGGTTTACATCATTAACGAACATGTTGCTAGAATTGCAAACATGATTTATAAGATAGCTGCTCATGATGAATATTGTCTCTTTCTTTCCCCCCCGTCCAGTCTATCTAGGAACTTGACGTTGTTCGTCATGACTCTCATTGCATAGCAGATTTTCATCCAGTGCAATACGGTAGATATATATACCAGAGGTCAAAGCGCTGAAAACCATAAACATCCCCCCCCTCTCCTCCGCCGTTTCCCTCTGTTTTATGACATGACACACGCACCAAGGAATTTAACGAGCTCTCGGTACCAGTTGTAAGTAACCAGAATAAACCATTCGTGGCCCAAAAACCCAAAGGACCACCCCCCACGGCTGTTCGTGGCGTGACCTTTTGCGAATCTCAACATGTCCACTTAGCACATATCATCACATATCATATCTCAAAATTATTATAAAAAGGAAAAAAAGAAAGCAAAGACACCCGGTATTGAACCCTATTTTCTCACGAGATTCTGGGGAGATCATGCATGTCTGTTATCACACCATCTCAATTCATCCTCCGGCGCGACCGGATTCATTTCATCATGGATGGGTACGACGCGTCTCCCTCCTATCCAATTCTATGGTATACGGTGCTTTCCATGTCCATTTTATGTATGTATGTATGTACCTGGAACCAAAAAAAAAAGGCATATCCCTCCTCCGCCAAACGGACCACAAT
>Ga0247734_1001038_pt1 | contig 22137 bp, 15 predicted proteins | sample UWRJL103311B2_FD_180933 | JGI IMG/M metagenome (GOLD analysis project Ga0247734, IMG submission 180933) | Plant litter microbial communities from Arlington Agricultural Research Station in Wisconsin, United States - UWRJ-L103-311B-2 | ecosystem: Environmental > Terrestrial > Plant litter >... | reverse complement strand
ATGGCATACAAGCCACGGCTTACGCCTTTGATAATGGCAACAAGACATTGGAGCTCGCCAGCCTGGTTAACAATCCCAGGAGTAGAGGTCTTATTGCAGCAGGCCTTTGTGCAATTTGAACTTTGGACTGGGAATCCAGCCCCCGAGTTAGAAATGAGGCAGGCACTGGACGCAAAAGATGCCGCGCAAGCAAGAGCTGCGACGATATCGGAAGTAGCCCATATTTAAATGGAGGTGTCATAGCTGCATGCTCTGTATCTCAAAGCTTTAAAAACACCTGAATTTGTATTCGGTTATTCACCTGGAATTGATTCCATTTCGTGTCTAGGTAGATTTACAGAGTATTACTTCCTCTATTCCTAAGCCATTGCTACATTTCTCCGTTGCCCAAAAGTCAGTACCATCTGGACTTGTGATGCATGTTTCTTTTTAAACAGCACACAGAAGTTCCGTCATATCGGAGGGAGCATTCAAGCCTCCCGGGTCCTTAGATAGTGGAATAAGGCTTCGCCCTTCCAATTTTCCTTGCCAGATTTGGCACAGTATACGATGGTGATGCTGGTATTTCACAGATTTGTAATAAGTTAATTTTATCATGTAGAGTTTCGAGAATATCCATGAATTTATCCAAAACGCTATCATAGCGGCGGTGTTCGTGGATCCTGGTAGAGTTCATAAAAATCTTGATTTATAATCTCGGTGCTTGTAAACCCGAGGTTTAACAAACTCTGGTCATAGGTGCCGGTCCTATCATAGAGTAAGCATTATGAATTGAGAGTGGAAATGCAAGTACCTACCATTCCATCGCATCTTGGATTGTAAACTCATTGAACATAAGATCGTGATCAACTATAGCAGATAGGTTATGTATATTTTTTGATATGAGGGTTTACTGGGGCTTACCATTGATGTTAGAGCCACTGCTCGACCCAAATTTATCTCCATGAGGCTCAATTAGATTGATTGAATCCCGCTGTATCGGGGAACACCCCGTAATCGTCCGCTTCGCTACAACGGCACTGCTTCCCTCCGTTATAGGGGTAGGGCAGTTGATGAGCCCAGAGATACCTCCTCCGAGTATTTGATCTGATATCCTATTGAGCATGTTGTTGGTGTCGATGGTTTGGTTAGTGTCGCCGCCAATCTCACGAGTAGTAATGTTGACGGGAGATGTTAGGCGATATGATCCGGGGTTAAGATGTGGTGTAATACCTAGATTTTTGTAGGGTTGAATCATGTCAGGTCTTTGTTTTGTTTGCAGGTCCTTTAGCAGCGCTTCGTCCAATGGCCCAAAAACAGGCCACACTCCATGCATTCTAGAGATATGAGCATGCATGCTTAATCTCCAATCTTCATTTAATGCACTGGGAAATATTACAAGACTTTCTTCAAGTATATGATAGCTGTCCAATAAGACAGACACAAAGCATTCTGTAATTGGTGGCGCTATGGCCAAACCAAACGTGTTCTCAAATTGGTTCAGAATCCTCGACATCTCAATAGTGAATTGCGAAAGCTCTATTAGTACAGTTTCAGCCACATCACCCAAGTTGGGTGATTTGTGTCGACGAATCCGATCGGTCATCATAACTGATATGCGTGCCAGGTACAGATTGAAATGATGAGGTAAGCAGTTGATGTCTTGTGCCCAGGCAAGTGAAATATGCTCTTGGGTCTGTCCATTGTTGTCTGTAGCGTGGAGACCACCCGTGATAGGCCAAGTGGAGCTGACGTTTACAGTACCAAGAGAAGCATCGCGGGCTGTTTTGTTAAGCGATCGAATTGTGACCACAAGTTTATTGAAGGTACTACAAATGCGTGGAGGTAGAGGCGAAGACATCTCCTGTGCTTTTGAACCAAGTGTGTCAGACCAAGCATCCCACTCCTCGAGACCAATTTCTTCTATCTTGCCCCCGATACCGTCTATGTCTTCCGCAATTAAGTGGGGTGGCATTTTAAGTCGAGATGATATCAGCGTATCCACAGTGAAACAGCCTAAGAAAACGTGCTTCCCACGCATCCTTACCGATGAGCTGGAAGTTTCGGAAGTAAGTGTTCCATCCTGATGAAGTCCTAGCTGAAGAGCAAGTCGAACTGCTTGACCGGAGAGAAGCCATGCAGCTTGGGGCTTGTTGACACCAAGATTTAGTAGAGCAAGAATCAACAGCGACTGGATGTGCCTAATATCAAAAAATTCGTCTTCTCCTGGAATTAAACTTCTGGCATGAAGGTAGAGGTCTGTCGTAGCTAGCGATCCTCGTTCTGGTTCTCTCATATTTGGAGTCCTGATTTTGGCATATTGGATATCTGCAAAGGCTAATATCGACCATAACACGGCTTGGGACCCAGACCCTTGGAGGTCATGGGGAATCTCCTGCCGTTTAATCGAAAACTCATGGTATGTTCTCAACACATCATGCTTTTCCACAATCGGGAGCCAGGAATGGGTATGTGTGAAATAAATATCCAATAGCCGCCATGCTCGCGATGGAAGCTCAGGGATTATGTTTGCGTTTGAAGGAAAATTTACAATCCGAACTTGATTCGTAGGAAGCTTCTCTGATACTGGATCATCAACCCTTCGGCTCCCTTGCGTGCTCTTCTCGGTTTCTGCTGCGAAATCGTCTACTAATATTACAGACTCTGAACCGGAGTCAACGTCCTGTGTAGCGTTTTCCGGGTCCAGCGCAAGAGAGTTGTCTTTGTCGGTTCGGTCCCTTCGAAATAGCTTCTTATCGAGGCTGTCAGCAATTGAGTTTCGATTTTTCAATTCTTGAAACAGCTCACTTTGGCGCCACATATTCCGAAGACGTCCAGAAATCTTTTGATCAACCCAAGCATTTATCAATTCATCTTTGCAGCTGTGCTCCTCCTCTGGGACAGATAGCCTTAACTTTTGTTCACGTTGCATCAATAGAGAACAGGCAATCTCGAGGTCCCCAACATAACCCTCCAGTGTCTGTGTATATCCCTCCAAATGGCGTACATAACCTTCGCGCAGTCCGCGCTTCTTGACACTAGGATCATATGAGCACGGTTGATTTCTCTTGACACAAGCTGAGCATTTGGGTTTGCGGCCATCGCATTTCTCTTTTCTATTGCGGCATTTATCGCAAGCCTGGGAAACGCGTTGTCGTGATGCTGCTGAGACAGCATCGTGGCTTCTGTTTGTCCATTTGCGGGAAGATGGTTTCATGGCGAGTCTGGTCGATTCCTCCCTCTGGTCGGGAGCAGACATGATACCAGCTTCCTCTTCCAAATTACCCGATCCTTAATGATGGAACATCCCCTCTCGGACTTGACGAAATCCTTGCAAGTAGGTATGTATATAGATACGGCTGCGTGTCTCCATGAACGCTATTTGGGCTATCTAGAAAGCAGAGAAGGTATTGTATTGTCTTGTATCGTAGTCAAGAAAACAAACAAACATGCGGGACGGAGTAGAGAGGTCACATTAAGGTTCCACTGTTGGGGGTGTAGTGTAGTAATCTGGAGAAGGCGGGGAAGTAACGTGACCGAAAACACCGGATAAGTTGTAAGCCGGGTTCCATCCACACTTTTGATATCCCATTTTCTCCCCAGGTGAAGTAGACCTAACACAGTATCTGACTACTCGCCTTAGTAAAAACGGCTTTCTTGCCTCCCTTAAGGTCCTACCTTCTCTTGCAAGAAAGAAAATCCAGGAAGCACAGGTAAAGAAACATATATATTTATATGCTCTATGCCGAAGAGGTCACCAACAAGAGCTGGTCTTGTGTCCGCTGCTCTGATATTCTCTGCAAGAACTACGATTCTCGATTCCACTGCTTCATCTCTCATGACACCACCGGAGCTGAGGAGATATCCGATTAAACTAGCTGAGAGATTGCTAGGGTCCTGAGAAGATGACCTTGTTTGGATTCAGCAGCTGGCCAGAGGTCCATACTTTTGACTCTAATGCGTCCATTGTGCTGGTAGGATCACGAGGGGCAGGGAAAAGATCTCTCGGCTTTATCGCTGCTACACAGCTCGGGAGGCGTTTCATTACCGAAGATCAATACTTCACTTTGTCGACGGGGGTATCTCGAGGCGAGTATATTCGTCGGTATGGTAACGCGAAATTTTGCCTCCAAAGTGTGGAGGTCCTCCGGCAAATGCTCTTTCAGAACCGCACGAGTTGCGTCATCGAATGCGGAATGGGAAGTTTAGCACGCGAAGCACAGGATCTGCTAAGGGACTACTCAAGCCGAAACCCTGTTATTCATATCCTCCGGAACTCAAGTCGCATTGGTCGTTTGCTAAAGCTCGACGACAGTGGTGCTGCTCGATTAGAGTACGCGGATCGCACGCACCGATATTGCTCGAATTTAGAATACTACAATCTTTATGATCACACGTGCGAAGTAACTGGTTTCGGGACCACCCAAGACCACGACCGAGGCTCGCCAGACTACTCCTTCAAGTTAAAAAATGTGAAACAGGACTTCTCGTCCTTTGTGAACATCATTACTGGCTGGCAACCAAGCTCCGATAACCCTTTCTCTATTGCGGCGTTGCCACCAGAGAAGCGGCCCTTCACCTACAACTTAAATGTCAAACTTTCGGATTTTCTTCAAGGATCTCTAGATCTGGATGAACTTGAGCTTGATTCTTGCGGTGATCTTGTAGAAATTCGAATTGATACTCAACCACCAGAGTCCCTCAAAGACATCGCAAAGCTCGCTGCGCTAATTAGGAGGAAAATTGGCGTTCCGCTGATAGTGGATGTGGACAACCAATTTAAAGGTGAAATTGGCGAAACGGCATATTTTCACCTCCTGAAGTATGCCATGCGCCTTGGGATCGAATATGTTGTTGTTGATTTGCGGTATAGCCCTGAAAGCGTCAAGCAACTTGTTCAAACGAAGGGGCGAGCCAAAATTATTGGAGATTATTTTGATACTCGTCAAAATCGATCTAATGGCTGGTCTGATGCGTTCCTATCTTCGCAGTATGTAAAAGGGGCAGAACTAGGATGTGATATTGTGAGAATCTCCCGAGTAGCGACAAAGGGGGATAACAACGAGGATGTGGCAAAATTTCGGAAGGCCATAGAAGCCCTCCCGCGGTCAAGTCCGCCACCAATTCTTATTGCCTATAATTTAGGTCCTTTTGGGCATTGGTCTCAAATACACAACCAAACATTCACCCCAGTATCTTCTATTATGATGTCTGATTTGGGAGGCGTTATCAAGCGAAACCCAGAATCGCTTACTGCACAAGAAGCAATGAAGGCGCTCTATAAGCAGCATGTTTTCGATCCACTACAATTTTACCTTTTGGGCGAGAGCGTATTCTTCAGTTTGTCTCCTGCTGTTCACAAGGCTGCTTATAGTGTTTGTGGTATGGACAATAACTACCAACTGTACGAAACATCGTCGCTGCAAGACCTCAGAAGGCTTTCCCAGGACAATTTCTTTGGCGGCGCCAGTATAAGCCAGCCCTTTAAAGTCGGAATTCTCACTGATCTACAAGCTATGAGCAGCAATGCTAGAAAGATTGGGGCTGTGAATACAATCCTGCCCATCAGGTTTTTCCCTGGCGCCAGTATTGTCAACAACAGCGTGGATTCTCTGATTGAACAAGCTAAGCAACGAGGGCGTGCAGGGCCAGTTATTGGCTGGTACGGCGACAATACTGATTGGATTGGTATTACGAAGTGTCTTCAACGGAATATCTCACCTCGAAATTCAATTCAGCGGAAGACTACCGGTCTGGTTATTGGTGCAGGTGGAATGGCTCGCGCAGCAATCTTTGCGCTCACCCAGCTCGGCTGCCGAAAGGTCTACATCTACAACCGATCTACTGACAGAGCTCAGAAAGTAGCGGATCACTTCAATGGCCAGGAAGAAGGTTCACTAGAAATGGATGAGAAAGTTACTGTGGAGGTGATGAATTCAGCGGCTGATCCTTGGCCACCATCACGGCAGCCCCCAACGGTAATCATCTCGGCCATCCCTGCCCACGCCATCAGAGATCGACCTGCAGCAAATTTCACACTTCCTGCTCAATGGCTTATAAGTCCAACTGGTGGAGTTGTCGTTGAGGTTCATAGCACACCCTTCACAATACTGAAAAAAGTACTAACAATCAATACAGTTAGCTTACAAGCCACTCATAACCCCATTACTCCACCAAATACGTCAACTACAAGAGTCCGGACAGCCTTGGACTATCGTCAACGGCCTAGAAATTTTACCCGAACAGGCTATTGCACAATTTGAGCTCATGACCGGGAGAAAGGCACCCAAGGGAAGGATGCGGCTTGAGGTTTTGACGCGATATCGGGAGCAGGAAAGTGGCAATATTTGATCTTAGCGCCTCATAGCATTATAAATAGATCATACGTGAAGAATTTGTTAATAATATTTTGCCAGGCTGATTTTATGTAACCGCCCCTGTCTTTATTAACTTGTAGTGCCGAGTGGCTACTACAGCTAAAACCGGGTCAAGTCAGTTCATCTAGGACTAACCTCCAGTCAGGTGGGAGTTTAAGCAAGAAGAGTAGATTAGGGCCCAAGGTGAGATTTAGCTCCAAAATTAAACAACTTACTTGTACTTGTTAGGAGTTTTCAGAGAAGAGAAGCACTTGCGATTGTGTTTAATAATTACCGTAGTCAAAAGATTGAGGACGAAACAGTTAGTTGAATTATTTACCACCGAAATCAATTCCATTCAGTTATGACTGAACAAGAAAAGGGGTCGAGAGATTATGCTCTGTAATAGGCAAGGCAAGGTTGTTATGTATTCATTGCTATTTTTGGCTCGCAATAGGCATTGGTTTAGGGTGATCTAGTAGGGAGACAGACATGTTTCATAAAAATGTAGAACTTTATTCTGGCAATAGAAAAATACAGTACTGAGATGTTGAATTAAAATCAAATGAATATCATGGATCATGAGGATCACCCACACCCCATTCTGTACTGCATTGCAGTAATACATTGTCTGTATAATTGGAAACCGCGTAATTGGAAACCGCGCTTATGTTCCTAATGCCAAAAGACTTTCTGGGACCCCTTTCTCTAAGATTTATGCGAGAGCAACAGCCTGCATGATGCCAGTACTAGCCCCAAGATATGTCAGACGACTTATGATCCAAATCCTATGTCTATCCTCGATAGCCGCCTGACCTGCGTTAATCAGTGGCGAAATTAGGTAGAAGCGGTAGGAAACACCAGATCCTGACTGATATCCGCATCCCCCCTTCGAAGAATAGCAGGGACGTTCCCAAGAAATTACGGTATGCTCCCACAGATATCTTCCATCATCTTAGCCACCACATCTATGAAAGTCTGCCTTTCTTACCCTATGGATGTCACTTCTAATGGGGATATAAGAAAAGATAGCTTTTGCTCCCTTGTTTTTAACTCACTGCATACATTCTTATGAAGCAACAATCTATCTGTTTCTGTTGAGTTATAGATATGTGCCACTAAAATGTCAGACATGATAAATACCGTGCCACGCTATCTGTGTATTCTGTTTGTAATATTCTACCTTCCAGAGCTGCTCCATAACTTCCGCCAGTAGCTTTAACACGCGGTCGAATCCGAGGGCGTGTATTACTACACTCAGGTCGTCTCTCAGACTGCCCTTCTGTACCTGCCCACGGAATTCAATCAAATGGACAGTAAGATTCGCCAGCTTCCAGACCGGATCATTTTTGTCTACGGTAGCCTTTACGGCTTCATTCTCTCAGGATAATAAGCTTGGCTTAGAGGCGCACGGAATGTTGTATATGGTCAAACAACAGTTTGGAGGTCACTTGCAGGAAAAGTCGCAAACCGGTGCGGGTCTTGATTTGCTCGGTGCCGCGGAGACAAATCATGAGAGTATCTTGATTACCGGGTCAGTAGTATCCCTAATAAACGAGACAGCTGAGTGGGTCATTTAGGTGGGACAGAGAGATATTTCAAGTGATCGAGACAGAGTTTGTTTGACGCATGCTGACGGGGATGGGGGCTTAGTCACCGCACCATAAAGGCTCAGCTAGGTTCTATCGCGTGCTTCTACCACTTCTACTGCTCCTCTGGTTGTAATGGTCTATGTAGGCGTGACACTAGCTCCCTCGGACGCTGTTTGTGCTTCTCTGGATTGGGAAGTAACTGTCTCGTTGAACTGGGCAAATTCTTCTACATGTTGAATTCGGAAGACTCTATCTTGCACATCTCCATATCCAGGACACTCCCAGTCTGCCCTAGGACACTGGATATAATTGGGTTGACCGTGATCACGCTGTTGGTCATGTTATACTGGCATACTCCAGAGTTGAGATTCGGTCGGGTTTCATACGTTGATTTTCCACTGCCTGAATGTTCCTCAACCCTTTGATACCGCCCCCTATCGAGGCATCAGTGCCTGCTCCCCGGCGCTCTTAGTGGTCCGACGCATGCAACTCCACGCCCAACAGCACCAATCTGGAATAATAGCTCGAGTTGACTGGGGGAATACCGAGCGGTACACCACGGTACAAAGCCCGTTATAGTTGACCACCTGTCACTTAGCTAGAGTAGAGATGCGGAAAGCTTAATCATCCAGTGTGTCCGTCGTAGAATAAGTCAGAATATGAATGCATTGTGGTAATTCGCAAATGCACCAAAGAGAGAAATGCTATTCAAATCTATTCAAATATGCTGACCTGCCAAGCTGCCCAATTCGGAACATCCCGCTGTGCCACCAATTGTGCACACCCTTAGGAGTTGGGCTTGGATTACGTAACGTAACTAACTGTTGCGGCTCATTATCTGGATCTGTCTACGTTGATATACATATCATTACTTAAATTCATTGCTCTTTATTAAAAATCATGCCTATAAAATAGAACCAGCTGGGCAATTATACTCCTTTATGAACAAAACAGAAAAACAGGGATGTATATTGTTGGAGTCCAGCGAAGATCCCCCTACAAATTTAGTCAGCAACCAATCTTTAATTAAGTCTATCACGGTACGCATCTCTTGTCTATATATTGCTCAAGCAATTTAGTTCATAAAAGATCTATCCTATACCATTAATAGCCCTGGGGCTTGTACTAGAATCATCATTTTTGGATTGAGTAATAGTAACATAGTCTTTTCTTCTTTTCTTTTTTTGGGAGCTTTCTCTTAGCTATTAGAAACTCTGGCTCCATGCAACAATACTAACGCGGGTGGAACCACCCAGTCTCAAACTCCTCTTGACTTGGAGTTGACACGTAAAGGGCATACTTTAATCCCTGGAATTCCCTATTATAGATAGGTAGGAGCAAATTTCAGACTCTGGAATGACGTTTTAAAAGGAAGATTTTGCCGTCTATAATGGGTTACAATGATAATTTCCATTCACTTAACGATTTACTTCGTTGGTGCGCGTTGACTTGCGGGGTGATGTAGTCTGTAGCTGGAAGAAGCCGTCTAACAGAGTGTCACTTGCTTGACCTTGATTGGACTTTAATTTGGGACCATTGTTTCGCGTAGCTTTGAAGGAAGACCATTCTTTTGTTTTGCGGCCACGGAACTTTATGTAGAGGAATATCAGGTTAAAATCTGCGAACTGGAGCTTGTTCTTGCAGCACTCTCGAGAATTGAAGTGATGAGCTTCCGAATGTATTCATAGTAAGAGATAACCATGACCTTAGCAACTCCCGGAATATGGTGGACATCATAATACCTCTCAAACAAGGTGATATCGAAGCCGCAATATATATTACCTATATAGTATCATTTGTCTAAACAATACTTCGCTTATTTAGGATCGTAAATTTAGTAAAATTTAGATCTTCGTTTGAAATATTGACAGCTATCACGAGTATCCCAAAAAAAACCCCCAATTCTCTAGTTATTCTTCAGAAAGGTCACTAGCTAGGTACTACCTTATAGCCAGATCTGGCTCCATCAACCAAGTTACTCTTACTACCAACGCAAAGCATTTCAAATTAACTATCAATTTGTTGTAGCCTTACTTTAGTATTGGTGAGTTCATGGACTTTTCGAAATCATGCACGAGTAGTGCATTTCTTCGACTTGTCTCGACCTCATCTGCACCTCTTCACAACCTCAGCATTGAACTCTTCTATAGCTACATCCTTGCTCTTTCTCTCGCTATAAATTTCTAATATGACATTGATGAAGAGATGTGCATCAGCAATACCATGGTTGAGACCCTAACTCAGATGGAGTGGAACTGGGTGTGCAGAATCCCCAGCTAGTGTCAGCGTACCCTGTTGACTATTCCATAGCACAAGAAGCCAATAGGATACATAATAACAAGAGACTTCGATCCTATCTGGAATCCACAAGAACGAGTAATTCCAAGACCCGGCAAGGTGGCCAGAAAGCTCTTGTAGCTCACATCATCACACGTATATGACTAGCAACCTCATCCAGTCCTCACAGGGAAACACCTTCCCTAAAAACGGTATTTATCGTTAAACTGCCCCTTCCATGCTCCAGTAATACCATGAACCACGAATCCTATGACTATCCCCAATTGTGTGACTATGTGTGTCCTGTTTGGCAAAAGTATCTGCTGTGTGCTCTGTAAATCGGTGATGTCTATTCAATGAGGGTTCAAGAACTGTTGGGCGGGACTGCGGTTATAGGAAATAGCCATGCTCCCCCAGATCCACAAAACTGTGTGTGCTGTGTGTTCATATTGTTATACTGTGTATGATATTACCGCAACTGAGATCTGGGAGGTCCAATTGAGGTGTAGGAAAACCCTAAGGAGTTGCTGCCGTCTTGCAGGAACGTTTCACTGCAGCTGCCGATCTTCGGGGTTGAAAAAAAAGCACAAAATAGAACGCACGCATTTCCCTGCTCCCGAATATGAAGTATCAGAGTTTCTTTCCCCTGATGACTCAAACCAAATCCCATGGAAATAAGTGAAAATAACATTCTCGGGCTTTAACAAGATGGGTTCGCGTCGGTAGCACCGACATGGTGGTGCTTGGGAACCGCATATTTAAGACATTAATTAGTTCTTCGCGTTGGGGTAGAGGTGTAGAATACATTAATGGTGGCATGACCTAGTTAATACTGGAGATTATGTATTGGATGGTGTTATGCATGTGCAAGAAGATGGGTGATAGCGGCCGGGCTGCTAGCCGGAAGCTCTGTGCCGTTAATTTTAAGATGTGTAACCCTGAGGTCTCTTTCTTGTTGATATAAATTAAAACAGCACACACCATGATAGCGGGTAATCTGCACCATATACAAAGTGATAATACAGAAATGATACCATTAGGTGGTTACATCACTATGTGTTTTGTATTGGCAAGAGTTACCTTGTGAAGCCTCAAACGTGCAGACGATCGTACCTTTCGTACCCTCTACTTAGCGTAGTGTTATTTAAGAGAAGATTTTCCTCAAGGGAGACAAGTCAGACTCTTTCCTACCACTCAAGCTGCACCTACGCGATGCTTGATATACCCCTTTTTTCGTGCTTTGGCATCAACCTGACACCACCCTCACCATCTATAAGTTCTAACCCAGGAATATTATATTTTTCTCTTTTAAACAGAAGCTATATATCTTTTGTACAGTTTTAAGTGCCTGCCCTCGGTACGACTGGAGGTCCTTGGCACTCCCCATGATATGATTGCGCGAAAACATCAGTAGTTCCGTTTGAGCTAACTTTACTCACTTCTCCATCATTCAAAGCTCTACTTCCCGGTGAAGTATTCTCTGTGCTCGTTATAGCAAATTCCTCCGTTTTATAAATGACCCCATACTTCATGGTATGTAGTTGAACTTCATCGCTTGTAGAGTCTTTAATGCTGCCGTTGCTGTCGGAAAGTCGCAGTCTGTCTCTTTTGAATCCATTCATAAAGCTGCGGTGGGTATTGGTATTGTTGTTGGAAAAAGGTCCCGTCCTTCGAGCGTACCCCTCAGTGTCCCCAGGCTGTCGCTCACTCTGCCTTTGAGATAAATTTGAGGAAATGATTCGCGCAACTTTTGAGAATAGTGGCCTGAGTGCGGTGAGTGACACCACTATTAAAGCCGTGCAGAATTCCGTTGTTGCCAGTATATCTGTGAGGTGTGAGCTTCTAGCCTTAAACAATAAAGAACAGCTACTCAGGTAGGCCCCTATATACTACAATCCAGGCAGGAGGCCAACTTACATATAGAAATATTATTGTCCAAGTATACCATCGCGGTGAAGCGCGCAGAGCTGACTGCAAGCGTAACCACTCCTAGCCCAAAGATCACCGAGATGCCCGCTGCCTCCCTCTTGTGTCCAATATTGAGAGTTCGAAGGAGGAAAAACGGTATGATAAAGACTTGAGTACCATAATCAGTCACCCTATAATACCCGTGGCCAGCTCAGACAGAAACACTTACTTAGTGCTTCGGTTGTGATATTCGTAGACCAGTTGATTCGGACCAATGTCATAGAAGTAAAAGCTGTGCACGAATCGGGTTCTGTTGACCTTTCCAGAAAAACATTAGTAGAAACCAAAAAGGATAAAGAGAACAGCAATTTAACATACCAATTTACAGATACATTTAATCCGCACCAGAAGATATCTGCGAAAAGAGTCACAAGTGCGCTGGCGGCTGTAAATCCGGTCACAATGTACGTCATTGTACGTAGCCCAGGCAAGGTAATGGGGATAAGTTTAAAGTATAACGTCAACATGCTGAATTTGGGCAAGTATAGTCCAACATCGAAAATGAAGTTTTCCACGAATCTAACCTGTTGGATGCTTTATTAGTACTAACTAGCAAATATGAGACTGCTGTTATTTTCACGAACCTTGCCGAGTGCTGGCCTCACAACGTTGAAATCAGACATTGCTCCAAAATGATATGTTATAGTATCGCAGATAACAACACCGATCGCCGCAACGCTTGCGGCGAGTAGCCATATATCAGAAAGTAACAGTTGTTGCTGTTTCAAGGAAATGCGCACAACCATCCGAGTTGCCACGAAAATTAGTGCTATTATGAGCAAAGACCATTCGGTACCCTGAGAAGGTTAGTATTTGAAATGGTTAATACAACTTCCTTCTAAGCAGGAGTTTGAAAGTGACAGGTATATATACTATGACCCTTTCCGCGTTGAGCATTGTGAATTATGAGGCAAAAGGACTTCATTCACGAATAATCATCGAAACTGCAGGATCAAATCCGAAGAGAAACGATTAATAGTTAAGTACCCCTTCTTTCATGTGGCGTTTCCAATGACACTTGCAGGAACTAGCGGGTAGTTGACCTGGACTTGAGGGAGAACCCACCTAGATAAGGTTTAAATCACTCGCATCGTCGATGATCTGGGCAGGAATCACTTTAGAGCTCCACTACTGCTTGGTAGCGCGCCATCTGGTCCCGAACAAATGTTTAATCCTTACAAGTGAGGACTAGCACCATTCACTGCTCATCCCATGGATTCCTGAGGGAGGTATGAAGAATTCTTATTTGAGTAGGGCTAGTAGCTATTGACCGTAGTAAACCTTATGGATTATTAACTCATAAGTAATGACTTATGACAAGTATATAAATGTGCTAATCACAGAGAGTCTGGCAAGGTGGCTTGTAGCCGTCGTCGGTCTCGCCTCAATAGTTTATCGGGTAAAAGTTTAAACCCGGGTGAACATATAGTCCTGTCTAACCTTCATCGGATTTATAGCGGCTTGCCTGTCTAACTAGTAGACATATGAATGCCCTAGGGCAAACTCTATATTGGCATGATATGCCATCGTAATATGGGAAGTTACATTGCTAACGTTACAACACTAACGATTAATAGTGATTGACATTAAGGTTTATAAAAGAACAGAAATACTTCAACACAATTTTTTAGTATATAACGCAGCATTCGCTGCCTGTAATATATAAACTGTATAGTTATGCACAAAGTACAGAAGATGGGGTTCGTTCTGCTGCAACTGTTGCATTGACTACCGTAATGAAGCAGCCAATTCCGAAATCGGTGAAGCGAGAACATGGCGTATTGTTCGACTCTTGGGGAACTTGGCAGTGGCCCCCTACCTGGCTTACACGACGTTATGATAAGGAGGGATTATAATATACAGGAATAAAGATGGTAGTTCTGGATTGCAGGATTAGGGAACAAATTATATTATATTCAAAGGGCTTACTATTACTCACTTCAAAATTCCCTTTTCTTTTCCTTCTCTAGTTATCCTAGACTCAGCTAAAAGATCACGTGAGTGGCGTACCAAGGAAGAGACCCCAGTGCTGATTAGATAGACTCGTAGATCTTTGTTTTAGATATCAGCTGCGGCACGCCTAATACCGCTCACTTCCCCAATCGAAAGTGTTTTGTCTCCAGCCGGGCAAGCTAACGATGGCAAGGGCCGAGCGATAGCCGACCAGACGGGTCATACCTGTGCTTCTTATTCATCTTCATCCACAGTCTGTGCCTAGGTCAACTGAAGGGGGTGTGGAGGACCCTTGGCCATCTCTACGCTCGCTGGTAATTTCCCAACCTGGGAACTGGCCGCATCCTTAACCCTCCTTTGGAAGCTGGTTTCAAAAGCATTTGAAATGAGAATTGAAGAGCCTCAGGCTTGTTACGAGAAAAAATAAAGATGTAAAGGTATTCATTCATTGTAGCTGACAAATGAAGCCAGTAAATTAATAGGGTTATTTAAAAGTCCGAGGTTTTGTTGTTTCTAATACAAATATACATTGAAGTGGATACAGACTAAACTGTGTTTTGGCGGCAATTTTCCTGGCCGGCCAGAGAGTTCGGGATCCCAAGGAGTCTAGCCTCCCTCTACACGTAGCAAGCGAGTGCATATTATGATCACGTGATTGCTTTCTATGAATACGTCAATAAGGGCGATGGTACTCTGTACAGAGATAAGCTATCTATACTGAAAACTTTATTAAATGCCACTTACGAAGGCTTATTAATACCCAAAGACAATACACCAAGAAACATTCCGCTCCTTGATATTTGGCACTGTAAATGAGTTATTCGTCGTTCTTTACTTAGTATTACCGTCCGCCAAAAAACGATTGTCAAAATGGATTTGACAACAGATGAGACAGGGTTTGCTAGATACTTTAAATAGTGCTAAGCACTATGTTAAGTAGCGGCACCACAAGAAAGGCTCTAGTGATCTCCTAAAGTCGCATGTGATATTAAGTTGGTAAGGTGAACATGTATATGCCTTTTCTCTACTAAGCCCTCTGATAGCCCTTTACTGTTAATTCTTTATTTATATATATTTTCTCGGTTCTAAATATTACTTTGAAATACGGCATTAAACTTAATATAGGATCTCCAAACTACTGCTAAACATCCCGAGATATCACGCTAATTCCCTTGCTATCTTCAGAACTTATGTGCTCCATTCTTTCAGGGAAGTTTTCTATGATTTACCTTGCTCCAGGGACACCCCTTCTCACATGCCAATCCTCTATTACCCCTGGACTATAGTGTTCTATAGCCACCCTAGCCTGCTTAAATAAAGTGATGCTGGATTAATATATCTCTTTGACTTTATTGATTACACTACTCTTTATTATAACCCCAGCAAATTTAGAAATGGCGTAAAAAGCTCAAGATCTGTTTGTACCAGAGGGTTGATGGGTTAGAGATAGTATATATAAGCGATGTTGTCGCCGCCGAATAAAGATGTGGAGAGTAGTCCTGCGGCAGTTATCTTTCTGGTCTTAGCAATAAAAGTGGTGCAAACTGAAGACGATCACTGGATTACCAGACGCAAACAAGCTTTCTTTGAGGAGTTATGGTAAATAACTTCATGGCACTTCGGGCCTCCGCAGGATACGTAACTGGAGCTGGCATTATATTTACTCTAACTTCCGAAGCCTGAATCTCCTGATACTAAGGGAAAATGGATAGGGTTTCATGTATGACAGCCAAGGTCTTGAAATATTAAAGCTGGAGGTAAACTGTATGGCGAGAGGTCTCCGAGGATGACCTATCCAACTCTGGGCCAGAATCATCACTAAAAAGTTCGATGGGGACGCTTCGTCTCAATATTTGAAGTGCCATGGCTTGCTCAATAGCAGACTGTTTCCCAGGCTTCACAGATAAGAGACGTCTGTATATCTGGCCCTGGATTATAGCTAGTCTGGTTCAGAAGTAGAAAATATTATGATGAATCAGTTTCCTTATTATCCTTGTAATTTACTTATTTCTTAGACCACCTTACCTTGTTCTCTTGTAACGTAGTTGGTGCCTTTCAGGTTTTATCATTTGACTATTCGTAAGGCAGGCTTACCAAGGCTATTTGCCAACTACTGGTTTCCTCATGCGACGGTCACACCAGGAAGTATGGTGATGTAATTGGCTTCTGGGATGTATTGCCATCTTTAGCTTCGTTAATTATAGTATTATCCATTTTTGGTACAATTGGTACTTCTAATATATGTCGGCTTTGGTTTAAAGTTTCCTTCCACTGGGTTCTTAGCCTCATTTACTGCTCTCCCCACAAGTCTATGGTCCTCAGTGTTGACCTTAGTTCTGTTTGAACCTGCTGGAGTTCTTAACCTAAGCTTTATTGCTCCCCAATTATTGATTATTAGTGGATGTCAACTACGGTACCGAGTTCCGTATGGATGCTTTAATGTATTCTCGGAAAATTAATATCCAGGAAAACCACCCTCCCTCCCTCTAAGTACTAGTTCATCATGTCGATCGTGCTTTGAACGGGTCTTCTGGTTGACATATGCAGAGAATTTGATCCCAAGCCTTTAACTGATCACTTTCTAGAATTTTCCCTGTATAAGTTTGTTTTGAACGGGTGATCTTTCCGTCTGCTTGAGGGCTGCAATGTAGTAAGTTCTTGACGAAAGCGTCATGTCCTACTGCTTCATCCACAACTCTAGTGGCAGCTCATTTTGATTTTAACATGGCTCTGATATTATTCTCCGAGGCTTGAATATGACTCTCCACAGGGTCATTTTGATTTGAGCTTGCAATAATTGTATTGAACTTGAATGCCTTCTTCTCACTCCTGCTGATCTGAGGCTTTCTTTAGCTCTTGAGCGGTGTCTTTTCTGGCTCGTTTTAGTCTACAGTTGGTCGCCAGTCCATTCCTTCTCTTCTAGGTCCGTAAGGCTTAAAAAGCCTCTCATTTGCCCTTTATTGGAAACTCCCAGGCCATACGAGACCAGTCATCTACAATCTCAATTACGAAATAGGATCCCTTCTGTGTTGGAGTAATGAGCCCAGCTATATCTAGGAATATTTGCTCAAGTTTATGTGATTTCTGTGTCGACAATTCTCGGGATATTTGCTTCCGCATCTTTGCTAGTTTACAGGTTGAGGAAGTCATTCTTTTGAGTGCAGGAATTGTGATTGCTGGCGTAATGTTAGTCACCTTATGGAGCTTTCCTGGCATCCCTGAGCCTCAGTGCCCAACTATGTGATACTCAAGTGACATTCTTGACGCTAATTCTTAGTAGTTGCTGATACTCTGACAACGCTATGGGCTGGCGAGGCAAGCTTTCTTTGTTGTTCTTCCACTCTCTATGCTTTACAAATATCTAAAGAAATGCCGGACAGCTTGACGAGAGCCATGGCATCACCGGTAATACACTCGCACCCAGTCCAATTCCAACAGATATTTCGAAAGAATATCTGGTGGCCTCTGACGGGTCTCCAACCGCGCTTCAGCTTTCTATGTCTGAAAAGACGCTATGTATCAACAGACGCGATCTATGAATCTTCTAGGGACAGTGGAGGATCTGGCTGATGCTACACTTCTGCTGGTATCATAAAAGAGCCGGTGAATCACTGTACAGCTTATCTCAGTAAGCAGAGGGATTATTGGGATTATGGAATCTGGGGGTTTAAATTGACGCGACCACTTGACTAAATCGGTTTGGCCATCTCGTTAAAATTCCCAACATCGCGTTCCCTTCTGAGGTATCGCAAGTGTCGGTCATGCTGACTGTAATTATCCCCTACTGAATAGCTATTAACTTTCCTATCACATCACTGCCGCCACATTAGATTACCACTTTGAGTGATATCATTATGTCTTTTTCTGCCACGTCATGACTTGTTTATCGTAATCAAGCTGCTGGTGGGCTTGGGTTAATACAAGGGTGCGTAGCACAAAATATTTGCAGGTTCCTAGACGCTAGAGGCTAGATACTGGATATATGAATCACCGCCATTATTTTCTCTTTCAAATCGAAAAGGTATTTAAGGGGATGTTCGAACTCTGCGTCTTGCCGGCAGGAGAAAGCACAGACTAATGGAGAATCAGCGCGTCCTGGCCATCCTGCTAGTTCATTTGATAAAGAGTTAATACATGAAGGGGAGGATATGCACTGCCTCAAGCTGCTTTTAATCGCTTGTGGCTGTCTTCGGTGTCGGTCCGTGTCACCCAGAGTGACGGTGTATCACCAGATGAATATGTCATTAAGTTTAGGCCTCTTAGAGTATAGGAAAGCCATTTCAGTGACGGTTATTAATCTAGAATGCTCTATCCCATCTTGTTATATTCCGTGTGAGTCGCAGCGATGGCGGTTATGAGGCTGACCGAAAACCTGACGTCTTAGGGTGGGTGGTTATACTCAGTAGTTACAACACTGCTACCTAGCAATTAGCTATATATTAAACGTTATGTAAGTGGGGCCACAGAAAGGCTGCTTTAATATATAACAAATAATATACCATTTGCTACAGGATAGTATAGTACTTATTAATAATTCCTGGTTACATATGTACCGTTATAAGATTTCTAAATTTAGCATATTAAGTCGGGGAAAATTGGCTAGCTAAACATTTACAAACGTAAATTGTATCCCCCTGGTATGTAGATGTAGAGAGCATAGTGTAAGTAAGGTAGTTTGTTTTTAAATTAAGCAAATTGAAAACGAGGCAAGACATGGGTCGGAGCCGGAGCGCCAATTTCATACAACTTCTGCGGTCACGTTGGCAAGTTGCACCTTTGCTCTCAAAGTCTACCGTAGTAATATCACAACAGATTATTTTCGTATTAACAACTGCCCATTTCCAAATATATTTCCTGGATACACGGCTATAATAAACAGACTGGAATATGGTCAACTTCCTAAGCCGAATCTTACGAACCGGTCCACTGTTCATTGTTATTGTTCCAATAGCTGTAGCTTTAATCTACAAACAATATCCACTTACGTCACAATTAGCTAGCTTTCCAAATGACGACCATATCAACACCTTAATACCCTCCCTGTTTTCAATGGCCGATATTCATGGTGACTATCCTCGAGCGTTAGCTGCTCTTGTCCATGCTGGTGTAGTAGATGAGCAAGGAGATTGGAAAGCTGGAAATGCGACCTTTGTATACACTATGACCAAGCGATGAAACAGGACCTAGCTGAACCATTGCAGGTTCAAACCGGAGATATTGTTGATCGAGGACCTGATACACAAAAATTGTACAGATGGATGAGGCAACTTACCGAGCAAGCAGCAGGTCAGGGGGGAAAGGTTGTGAAGCTTTGGGGGTATGTCGTTGAATCAACTATTACTCTATTACATCTAATTTGGACTTTAGTAACCACGAGTTTATGAATGCTATGCATGACTGGCGATATGTTGACCCTCAAGACCTTGCTTCATTTCCGATACCCCATGAAAAGACGAGGCTGGAGGCATTCTCGCTCAATGGCTCAATAGGCTCAGACTGGATGATTGATTATGGTGTTACTTACCTTGACCCTGTTATGAAAGCTCACTTTATGCACGCTGGCCTCGACCACGAGCATTCTGTAGACTACAATGAATCTCTAGGAGTTGAATTTATGGAAAACCTCTTACGTGGGCACCGAGAAAGCAAGTATTGGTCCATCAAGGAGCATGGGTTCTGGACTAATTCAGGGCCAATGTGGTATCGGGGATACGCTTTACTCCCTGAAAAACAAGCATGCGAAGAAGCTTCGAAGGCGATGAAAGAATTAAATGCTGATTTTCTCGTCATGGGTCATACGCCGTCATTTGAGCACGCTGTTGTTCGTTGTGGCGGAAGGGTTCTTTTAATTGATACTGGACTTAGCACAGCTTATGGTGGAAGGCCTGTCGTGCTGCAAATGAGGAAGAAGAAAACTGGCGATATTGAAGTTAGATTCCATTATGATGATACCAGGGATATACACATGATTGATGTTCTTCCTTAAGTTGAGTAAATTTAAGCTAGAGATATAAACATCTATTATTAAGCTGTGGATGGCAGTGATGTTAAGTATATAATTTGTTATGCTTGGGTTGTATGTGCCTGAAAAGAAGCATAGCGGGCTTTTGGAAGGTAAAAGAAAAGTTAACGGTGTCTGGAGATGAAATGATCTATGGGCGGATATAGCTTTTTGAGTTCCGATAAATTTCTATCCCATTATCCAAAGTTCTTTTGTTCATATCTAACGCGAAGAAGTATTATATCCCGCTATGAGAAGCTGAGCTTAAACAACCAAGCTATCATAATATATATCGATAAAATGTTCACTAAACAGAGACAAAGCAGCTCGTCATCTATATAGAAGCTCACACTGCGGTTAAAGATGAACTCAAGCGCCATTGCCGAGTGTACACTCGTTTCGCGTGACAAACGGAAGGTTTGACAAGCCCCGTGGTGATATGATACACTCTAGAGATAATTACATACATCTATTAGTGCCACGCCATGGGAAGCTAAGTTAAAAATAGAGATAATCGTTGCTTTAAGAGCCACCGCAGATTCGTGCAATAGAAGTGAACTTGGTCTTCCATAGCTATTTGGGAAGAAATATCTACTAGAAGAACGTCAGACCTTGAACTTATTTTTAACTTGAAATCCAACTTTTTGAAATTCATATCAACACTCTTTATTCCATACATTCTCTCTTTAACCCAGCAAAGTTATGTCCTCGATTCTCACCGAGTAATTATATACATCAGATAGAGTATTTCAGAAATCGTATCAGCTCAGGAGTCCAGCTGCGGACTGGGTCATCCAGTGCCAAACCCAAACCATGCTTCCCATTTGGAAGGATCTCCATCTGGAATCGCCTTTCATATGTGGCCATTGCCTCAGAGAACATCAATGTGTTCTGAATTGGAACAGTAGAATCATCTGCCGTGTGAAACAAAAAGACAGGGGGTGTGGAGTTAGACACACGGTTTTGCACAGACATATTAAATGCTAACTCCGCCGTTGCATTCGCACCGATCAAATTGAGTGCCGAACCTCTGTGAGCATAAGGACCTTCCATCGTGATAACAGGATACGTTAGGATACCAAAGTCGATCTTGTTTTCTGGAGCTGTCAAGATTACGCCAGCCAAGTGGCCGCCAGCGGAGAAACCCCAGATGCCAAGTTTGGTGAGATTCTTCTGACTTCGTATGTAGGCGAGAGTATCTATAGCTTCTTTGATGGGTGTTGGGTAGAGTGGTGCGGAAGCGTTCCTTATTGTTGTGTAATCGAGCACCCAAGCATCAAAGCCCAAGGTGTTTATAAACTCGGCTGGGGATGTACCTTCTAATGTCATTGATACTCTGGCATAGCCACCGCCTGGGCAAATTAGTACACCCTGGCCATTAGGGCTGGCTGCAGGGTAGTAGGTGACCTGCGAGTTGGCGAATCTAATTTTGCGTTAGAATCCGAATTCATATAATTTGCAATTTGTACAGAGCTCTACTGGAAAATGAATTTCTTTTTGGGTGGGATTTTACCTTTTTACTTTTCTAAGTAGAAATAAGCTTTCTTGGGGAAGAGCAGTAGCAATGGAGAGCACCGTGCTCAATATAACAGTTGTTGCAAGTTTCATTGCTCGTGTTTCTAAACAAGTTTTCTTTGGTTTTATATATAAAATCAAAAGTGCACGCCTAAGTATTTGCACTCTCTTACTTTATATAAATTATAGTATTCTTTTACGTAATATATTGGTTTAGCGTTGCTCGCCACATGGGAAATATAACAACGGCTTTATTCATGTAATTTTCCTTTTATCCGGCGAGGATCGACCAGACCACTAATATCCGTACATAGCCATGCACCGGACGTATTTGTGCCGAGACATATTTTTGTATGCACCCCACTTATGTAAGAACTCACCTTTCCTGACTGGCAAGTCCTGAGTTTTAAGATATGGTTCTAACGGGATCCTCAACTATACAAAGTATCAAAGGAGTTCATATTATTAAGGCGAGCAAATATTGCTAGCAGCGTAT
>Ga0247734_1001037_pt1 | contig 22145 bp, 22 predicted proteins | sample UWRJL103311B2_FD_180933 | JGI IMG/M metagenome (GOLD analysis project Ga0247734, IMG submission 180933) | Plant litter microbial communities from Arlington Agricultural Research Station in Wisconsin, United States - UWRJ-L103-311B-2 | ecosystem: Environmental > Terrestrial > Plant litter >... | reverse complement strand
AGTACTGTAGGCGATCTTGTACAGTAAAGTACATTACCGTCAAAGTTCAACTGGAGGTGTGGCACACGCTGTGAAAGAATTCGTTATCAATCAAAACGAGAGGGGTGCAGACGTGAGGCGCACTCTCACCAGCATTCGACAGGTACTGTACTGTAGACTTTACTGGATGGAGAAGCGAGCGCAAAGAAGATGAGGTGCCCAAAGTCGAAACTCGCTCTCTCATCGTTAGCCGCAAACCTCTATGCAAGCAAACACAACGATAGCGACAGCGACAGCGAGTATTTGACTTCTTCTCACGGCTTTAACATGTCGCCTTCACTTTTGCGCCCTCATAGGTTAGTTTTCTGTGATTGAGGAAATAAATCACTGTTGAAGGATGAGTGGGATTGAGTTCATCGTAAGCACTGTGCTCGCCTCGGTGCCTATAGCTCTCGAGCTCTATGACCGCTCAGGAAGAGTATTCGAGGTGTTTTCGACCGTCAAGCAGTACCCACGGGAAGTCCTCATTCTCGAGGCAAAGCTTAGCAACCAGAGGACCATCTTCCGCAACAATGCCATCAATCTTCTCACCGCAATCACCAAGGACCGCGTCAAGGTCCAGGAGATCAAACCCTTTTGCGATAGAAAGACTAACCTAAAGAACTACTTCAGAGTGGCTGAAGCACATCAGAACCAGCTTCAAGCTTGGTTTGAACAAGCCACAGATTAAAAAGACCATCGAGGAGCTGCGTGATTTTAACAGAGATTTTGGCTTGATCACCGAGCAGATCACTAAGGCACTCCAATAAATCTTCCACGAGCGCAAGGACGATGCCTTTCACATCCGCAAATCAGCCAGGAGTCTAAACATATTGCAGAGATATTACCGGGCTCGTTATGCCTCTAATGCATTATACTCGACCCTTCAGGTGCGGTGGATGTGTTCTTCTCACAACTCTCACTCTTTCGACGTGCGTATAATCGACTCCGATCCGGGCAATGGCAAAGCCAAAAGCCTAGATTCAGTCAGTCATTACGTTACTTTCGAGCTCACCATCACACATGACGGCTCATCCTATGCCTCCAAAGAGCCACTCCGCCTCGAAGTCGAACAAGCCTGCGAATCAGATGACGAAGTTCCGATCCCACACCCAGCAATTAAAGACACAGCTAACATGCAGCAATTGACTACAGTTCTCGAGACCAACTCGGATAAGTTCAAGCTGCAAAGCCCAGCCACTTCGACACACAGATTGAGAAAGCTCTTCAAGGGCTTTAGAAAGGACAAACAGGAGCTATCGAGAACTCCTTTAACCACTCCCGCCGTCCCCGTCATCACACAAGCGCTCGCCGGCTTCCACATCGCTAGTCCGACGAGCATGACTGCAAGAGCAAGTACTACCTCTGACCTGTCTCAAGTTGATGACTTCTATATCAAGTTTCACGAGGTTATGACAGAGTGCATCGGCCGTTCATTACTCGGATCTTGGAGAGGTCCCCATGCACAATGGTATTGCGTTTCCCCTGCACCACCGACCGCGATGGGCACTTCTCAATCCCTCTCCGATCTCATTAGGTGGATCTCTGAGGAGCCCGTTCTGCGGTCACTCCCTCGATTGATACTGGTAGAGCTGGCCGGCAATGTGGCGGAGGGTATCATGCAGTTCTATAAGACTCCATGGCTAGTTCCCACCAGTCTAGGGCAGAACGTGCGCTGTTTCAGCCCGACCGGCTCGTCCGCCACAGCAGTCCAGTTAAAAGGGCCATACTTTATGGCGCGCCTAGACAGTTCGCAATCTAAAGGGAAAATGCGCGCCACCACTACAGGAGCTCGCAACCCTGTAGAGCAGACAGCGGACTTTACCGACGCACGCAACAAGCTGCTGTTCAACTTCGGCATACTTTTATTGGAGATTGGGTACGGCAAGCCGTGGCATGAGCTAAAGCAGACCGTTGCAAGGATGCCAACGGCGACGGGGGGGAAGCTTACGGACTACCGTGCTGCCGAGAAACTGGCGCAGCTGCTGGTCAACCAGATGGGCTTGACGTATTCCAAGATCATTAAAAAATGTCTTGGGTGCGACTTTGGACTGGGCGAGATGGATCTAAACAACGAGGACTTACAACGGCGATTTCTAGAGGATGTAGTACTAGGATTGCAGCAGCTCAAAGAGGTCATGGGGGAGGCGAATTCGCGATTTTAGGACATCTTAACGGGACCAAGAGTATATACGTATATATGATATGACATTTAAAAGATATACCCAATATACTATCGAAAGAGCAACTCATGAAGCTAGTTAATAAAAGTAGCCCAGGAATATATTAACAGTACTACATCCTTGACCCTACTCCTATGATTAGTCAAGTTTAAATTTGTTTCAAGTATAGTCTGCGAGGTACTTAAGAATGATGCTTTTAAGATAAAATTCGCCTGCAACTCGAAAAGTTGAATATTCGACGTTTCGTGTCTCGTGACTTGTTGGTAGGGGTTCTTCAGCTGAGGAGAACTTGTGTTATCTCCGCATCTGCCGAGCGAATCTCTTTATCGATCAACATCTACCACAAGCCCCAAATACAATATCAACAGAATCGGAACACAGTCTTCAATCCTCATCCGCACAGAAAAATTAAAATGCCTTTGAAACCAATCGGTCTCCAAGACAAGTACCTCTCGATGATGCTAGCAGGCACGAAGATCTGGGAAGGAAGGCTGAACAATGCCTACTACGGCAGCATCCAAATCGGCGATTGCATCACGTTTGTGAGTCCGACACGGAAACTGGATGCAATAATCAATGAGAAGAGGGAGTTTAGAACTTTCAGGGAGATGCTGCAGGATAATACTGTCGAGGCATTCCTGCCAGGGGATGGGAAGGATCTGGATGCTGCTGTGGAAGTTTATCGCTCTTTTCCTGGGTACCGAGATGATGAAGGGAAATTTGGGGCTGTAGCTTTTAAAATCAGGGTATTGGTGGATTCTGAGACTCAAATACAAGAAAACAGCTCTTAGGGTTGATGGAGGATTGATACCTCGCGAAGTCCCTGCCTCTGCTCCAAAATAAAACAGATGAATACAAAGTATAAACAGGTCTAGCACTTTCTATTGTTCTGCAATCTAGAAAATTTCTTGATTGGAAGCTAGTGACCTACCCTACCTAGTGTTCCGGTGTATTGGTTCATTCATACTTGCAATATGCTTTTGCAAGTTAGTCATCATTTTCAATGCCTTTTCAAGATATTTAGGTACCTTTAACGCACACACTAGGCTCCGTTGTTAGCTAATGGCTTTCCGAGCAGATTGTGGATTATGGCTCGGATAGAGAGTGGTTAGTCCTTGGTTTGAGTGGGTGCACAGAGTTTTGACACTGGGCTTTTTTTCTTTGACTCGGTCATTATTATGATCTGCATGGCGGGAGTAAGCCCATTTTCTTGAAGGAGCTGAAATTTGAACCTTACTTTGTATTGTACTGTACAACGCCAACGATTAACAAGGCAGATACTACTTTTGCCGTCAGTTGATATCGCTTGATTACCATTAAATATTTACTACTTATATTCCACATATACTATTTATTGTATCTCAATATAAACACTTTGGTGCCGTTCGACCTTTGTTATTCTGACCTTATTGCAGGGGTAGGGATTCTCGGGGTATTTACTGCCCTCAATCTAATAAGGAAATGCCTTAGGAGCACGGCCATACTTGTTCGACCGAATCTTTTCTATATCAGGCAATAGCGTCATGGGACTGGAGCAAAGTCGTCCAGGCAGGTTATCAGAGTATATTATATATAGAGAATGTATTAGAGACGTGGGAATGTGGCGAACAGATCCCTTGTATTGTCAATTTTATTATGAGAGTGGGCTCATTTGGGTTGACGGCACAGCATTCACGGGTCAGGGTTATTGAGAACTACGGGCATCTAGGTGCAAATGGGAAGGTTCGAAAGCTGCCCCTGCGGGAATAAGAACAATGAGCTTCAGATCTTTGCTAATGCGGATCTTGAAGATGGTGCAGATATGCTAATCAAGGGTAGTTGTTACTAGGTAGAACTCAAGCAAGTCCCTAGAAGAGATAATAGCCACTGCTACTAATGAAGAATTCAAGTTAATGTGTATACTCTTGAAATAGATAACACTCGGTCCTGTACTGGGACTTGCTCTAAAAATGGGAAAGTTATTATAGCAGACGGTGTTATCCTTGTCAGCGGGGCTCCGACAATAAAGTTACTCGTTATTACGAATCGAGTAGAACTAGGCATGATGACTATCGCCTTGTGGCATCTGCTATCTGCACTGTTATGGCGAAACTCAAAGAGGAAGCGGTAGAAAACCTCAAGGCAGAGCTAGTGTTCCCTCACGCAACTAGGAAGTGTCAAGGTTGGTTTGCCCTCTCTTTGGCCCTTGAGGCTAAAGTTTGCTCACAGAAACGCGTAGGTTCCAGCTTTCCGACAAATATAGAGAGTGAACTAGGGTTCATGAGAGATACCAGCTTTAATAACACTAGGGAATATACAAAGAGATTTCGCATCTCGATGCCATCAGACAAGCCACTTTATTCTCAACAGGACATCCCTCGAAGATAAAATGATCAGCTCGAAATTACTTCTCCTGGAATCTTTTGAAAATGAATAGGTAAATTGGAGCATGGAAATCATCAAATTGTTAGTAAGTGCTTGCAAATTTAAGCCCCATGATATTCCCGGCCTGATGAAAATGGCTGGGTGCCGTCACCAATCCAAGATATCATCGTATGCGTGCACCCCGAATAAATAAAATTGTATATTTATGATTACAAATAAAATAATCTTTCTATATTATACCGTGCAAGTTCCATCTTTATTGACCTCTAACTGCTAGGAGTTCTTCCACTTGCCCGCTCAAAGCGTTGATACCTCTCTTCTCTCCATTTCGGTCCCCATTTCCTGACAATTAGCACACACGGGCTAAAAGATGCTAGAAGCAGCCCCAAGAAGAGATACGTGTACCCATATCCCCACGCATCAATAATATACTGCACAACCGACGTCCCAACACTACTCATCGCCGCCCTCGTCAGATTAAATGACGACGACACTCTCCCTGGATTCTGAGGGTAGAGATCCGTCAACAGGGTGGTCAGAACAGACACCGGCCCGCTCATGGAAGCACCAGCAAAAAATAATACAACCAGCGGCGCCGCGAGATTGGCTCCAGAATCCACAACATATCCCCACGCAATAAGCATTGCGACAGCGAGCAGGATCCACGGCCACATTAAATCTAGCCTCGCTCTCTCGATCGGAAATCTGCGCAGATCGTTGCCAACTTTACGGTCAGCAGATACCCCGATGTTCTTTGCCACCCGTGCGTAATTCCAATTAAGACTCTTGCCTACGATCACGGCACCAACAATAGAGCCTATCGAGTACGGGATATAGCAGAGGCCGACCTGCAAATCGTTGAAGTCGTATTCTTTCCGCATAACTGATTGGAGGGGCACCAGCATGCAGTAGTTTGCTGCGACGAAGAGGGACATAAAGAACATAAGGATACCGACATCCTTCTCAAATATTATCATGATGGCGGCCATGATGTTGGGGACGGGGATTCTTCTGTGGAGTTTCTTGGGCGTTAGCGGCTCGTGGGAGCCGGTTTGGGCTTCGAGGTTTGCGGGGTTCCGCCACTGGCTATTCACCAGTGAGGCATTGAGTTTGGGGGGAGGGATGGAGCCATTGTCGACAAGGGCGCGAGCAGTCTGCCGGCATGTTAGTCGGGGGGGTCTCACACAAAAGTTTCCACAGAGCTTAACACTTACCTCTGGCAGGAATGGGACGTAGATTAGCAAGAAGATTCCCGCTGCAATAATCAAGAACCAGAAGGTTGAGCGCCACCCTAAGTACTGAGTAAGGATCCCACCTATTACGGGTGCAAGAGCTGGAGCAAACATCACGCTCGCCTGCACGGCTGTAATAAATCCACCTCTTTCCGCACTTGTGGTGATGTCTGTAACGACAGCACTCCCGATAGCGACTGTAGCACTACAACCCGTACTCTGCAATGCCCTCAGAACCATCAGAGCCGCATAGTTGTTCTGCAATGCTAGGCCAATGTTGGCGGCAATATAGATTGTAAACGTGATCAAATAGACAGGGCGTCGACCAAGTTGATCACTGAGATCGCCGAAGAACAACGGCGAGATGGCTTGCATCACCTGGTAGATGGTCACCGTGAAATTGATATTGCTGAGAGAGCGGTGATAGGAAGTTGCAATTGGTGTGAGCGCCGTGATATAGATAAAGGAAGAGAAGGGCGAGAAGAGCGTGCCGAAGACGGTCATGACGACAATGTAGGATTTCATCCTGGGAGAGAAGACTGAGTAGCTGGCTTCTGGTCCTGGTGTTGGTGATGGCGTCGATGGTTCAGTCGAGTTCCGGACCTTATCAGCAATACCCTCAACGTTCTGACTACTGTCAGTTCCATGAGGGGCGAGTTCCTTCTTGTGACCATTAGTATTGTTTGTTTGTATAGCGGTTGCCTCGGTGCTTAGGATGCTGTTCAAATCCCTATATGGCTCAATGATTTTCTCGTTGGCCATGCTCACATTTGATTGCCTGTCTGTATAGTGAATCGAAAGTGGCTGGTTATCTCGACCTCAAGACTGGCATACAGTTGTATGTAATATATGGTGAAGGGAGAGTCGGAATACATGAATAAAAAGGTGCCAAGTCACCTTGATATGTCTTTATTTTTTGGCAGTAAGGGAAGTGGAAATAGGTGATTGGTCTCGCGGAGTTAGTCCGCCATCCCGGAATTAAAAGCTTGTTTATGGACCTTAACCCCATCTTCCGGCGTTAAACCCAGGCGCGTTTCCTATCGCGGTGGAGAAACTTAAGAAGAAGCTCAAGCTCAAGCTCAAGCTCAAAAAGTCGCCCGAATCAATTTCATCTTCGAAATGCTTCAACAGTGAGGCCCGTGTCTTTCCATCCAGAAAATACACAATCCATCCAAAATGCCCGATTTGAAACACCCCATCGAAGCTGCGATGGCCCTGGCCGCAGAAAAGTCGACGTGTCTGGGCTTGGCGTTTGGTCAGGCCAAGGTCACGCCAGGACAGTATATCACCAAGGAAGGCAAGTCAGAGATGCAATTCCACCTCTCTCTCTTTGCATGACAAAATGCATGAGCCATGAGCCACAAAGGTGGATGCTATATAAACATATCCGTTAGCTGACTGATTGTTCTAGACGCCAAAGTAGCCCCGGCACTGAGCTTCGACGGAGCCACTGGCACGTATATCGTGCTTGGTATTGATCTTGATGCGCCGTTTCCCCGCTGGGCTTTTCTGAGTCCGGTTTTACATTGTACGTCGATTCTCTCCCTCAATCCACTTCAGATCCTCCTCCTAACTTGCCAGGGAATCAACCTGGTCTCAAGCCTAAGCTAAATGCCAATGGGAGCACCAGTCTCATCGCAGGAGATGATACATCATTTATCGCCGATTATGCTGGCCCGGGACCACCACCAGGGAGCGCCCCGCACCGTTATGTCTTCTTGCTATACAACCAACCTGAAGCTCTCGATGTCGTTGAGCTTGCGGCGCCAGGGAGGAAGAAGATGGGAATGATGCCTCGGATCAAGTATGACTTGAATGCGTTTGTGGAATCGGTGGGACTTGGTCCGGTGGTCGCGTGTAATTATTTTGTCAGTAATTGAAGAAGGGATGGTGCAGTGAGAGAGATCGTGCAGGGAGGAGAGATCTGAATTTCATGGCCCAAGATTGTGACTAGGAAAAGACGTGCAGTGCACGTTGGGCCGTTTGATACGAAGTATGTCTGAAGAACATCTGCACCCTGGCTTGTCAAGCTCTGGAATAACTTTGGCGGATTCAATCAGAGCTGATAATTCCTTGACTGATTCCATCGTATACTGGAAATCGGCGAGTTCCTCGCTTTCCTTTTTAGACCTCTGTTGGCTAGGGACAATACTCACAACAACCGATTCCCTAAGACTCGTGCGAAGAGCAAGCTCAGTAGCAAAGCGAGTACAAAAAGTGTCTTTACGTAGAAATAATATTAACCCGAAATGGTATTAACCCGAAATATCTTCGAGGCAGGACCTCTTTCCACTAGGTTGGTCTCCGCAAACAGTAATATGTGGCAAGAACACATGCTCGCATGGATCACGCGACTCGCGCGCGGGGAGAGCTTGTCAATTTCGTCAAGCAAATTTAGTTGCTCTTCCGATCGAAGTACAAAAAAAAAAAACTTCGAAATGAAATAAATAGTTATAATAAAATATATGCTTCCTACAGTGTAGTCTTGGCAAAACATTTAATCAAAACGTTAAAAACTAATATAAAACAGTCAATATATATATTGTTACTAAATTATATCACTTTATCACTAAACCCTTTAAGCTTTAATTATGGCTCAATAAATCACGTGTCTCTAAAGTAGCTTTGCCAAATACGCGTCACATGTTTTTACTTGAAAAATCCGATTTGAGTCTAGCTCATGTGCTCGTTTAGGGCTCCCGCTCCGGCCCCATATATAAGATTTATGGAGAATCTAAATGTGACCCGGCAATATGTTTCCCTGCATAATGTAGCCCAAATAAAACAAATAAATATCCACTTTGGACGTATTACGATTGGCCAGCTCGTGAATGAGTTGGAGTTTAAACATTCTATCTACACCAGCTAGCATCAGTCGTTTAGCCGTAGATAACTAATAGCTGTATTATACAATAAACATTATATATTTAACTAGCCTTCAAGCTAAAACTTTGTACCACTTGAGTAAGTAAAGTAAATTCTTAGAATTCTTGCTTCTTATTAATCATTATCGCATTATGTTCAGCCCATTGTCTGCAGTGCTAAAAGAGAGTATAATAAATCTCTACGGAACCACACTAAAAAGCTGCCCCAACGACGTATACGCTTGGGAAAGGTTGAACGATAAATAGCACATGTTCTTTAAATAATACAACTAAATCACTAATTGTAACAATAAGTAGCACTATTACAGTTTTTACGGAATTCTACATGCCACGGTGTATCTCGTGCTGCTTCCAAGAAACTCTAGAAATGAGCCCACGCTTTCAAAAAATGTAGGCGAAATGACCAGGTCGAATCTTCCCAATGTAGACAGTCGTCCGAGTTCAGTTACTTTGTACCTCTACACATCTTCTTACAACGCATGGTACTGGTCAGCTGTACAGGTTCAGCCTAATATCAGTTCCACATTTCATAAAATCTACTGAACTTACTGGATTGACTTCCAATGCGCATTTGACATGACCACTTCCTGTTGGTCTTGGATGCGGTGATGCTTTTGATTGAGATGACTGTACCCGCCTTCCGGACCTATATAAATACCCAAGTATTCCTCCTTGAGCATATCATACCAGAACTCCTTTCTCAGCACTTCTTCCACTTCCAGTTCAACCTCATTTTCAACTGAATCTTTGAATATGAAATTTATCACATCTCTTCTGGCGTTGGCCATTTTGACATTCTCATCTGCTGTTATCATTCCCGAAGGCACCCCAGATGGTCTTTATGGCGGAATGGCAGGTTCTGATAAAATAGTTCTACTGAGAAATATCACTGCAGAGGACACTGAGCCTGGAGCGGTCCTGCGCCCCCGTGGATTCGCCCTCAGCAAGAGACTTGAAAACCCAAGAGTTAATTGTGACAACTACTTGGTCGATCAGGTATTCCTGTGGTACCAAGCAAGAGATGTGAGTAATATTCATGTCCACTTACAAGTTTCTATTAACGAATTACGCAGCAAATGTTTCAATGGTGCAATGAAGAGGGAGGGGCTTTGCAAGGAGATCCAACCTGGGTTGCTTTCAAAAGGGGACCATCAGTGGCATACATATGGTGAGAATACTATTCATAGGCTACCGTTCTTAGCTAACTGCTATTCCACAGCAATTATACCCCGTCACGAAACACGTAAGTTCCCAAATTAATCTACAGACTTACCCTTTTTCCTGCTCTAATTTCTACGACAGATGCTTCTACGAGTATAACCAGGCTGTTGACCTCATGGACCAGTACTGTCCCGCCACCCGAGCAAGTTACGTCTACGTCGAGAGATACAAGAAAGGATTTGGAAGATGCTTCACTGGTCATGATTTTTGTGTTACTGGAAACATAGCCTAGGTGGAGATTTGTTCCGAGTTGTGTTAGCCAGCGTTTGGTTGATAATTTCCCATTGACTTTGAGTGCGTACGGGGAAATAAAGTCTAGATACACCTTGCCTCTTGCATTTATACGTATGCATATTAGTTAACCAATCAAACCCAGGATATCCAACAATTCCTCATCACCATTTTGTGCTTTTGGCTAGAGCAAAATTCTCTCTATACAAGATAAAGAAATTCTATTTAAAATCCATCTTACATCCCAAGCAGATTCACCCACGTGGACTTGACGCATACAGCGGCTTCGGTTTCCCGCTTGAGTCACAGCTCGCAAATTTCCAATATCCCTGGTGCCACAACGTAAAACAATGAGTGATAGGCCATCTCGCAAGACTAGGAATCGGAGGCCAATCCCTCCACAGACCATCTTCATGTGTTAGATCGAGATTCAGGAAAAAGAAGGGAAGGGCGTTGAATTTCGTTAAGGTAGTCTAGCATAATCAGCGGGGAGAAACCTTTAAAAAATACCATATTTCTGCAATTACCACTGTGTGCTTTCCTTCTTTATCCCAGAGCTTTTCTATTGGTAGTTTAGCTCCGTATCTGCTGAGATCTAGTAAACTTTCAATCTCTGATGTAAGGTGCTTGTAGAATGCTGGGCCAAATGAAGCGATGATGCTGTTTAGATGAATAGCATTGAAGGATGATTCTCTTCCGATTAGGCTCTCGAGGTAGCTACTGAATTCATCTAAACCTGATTGGAAAGACTCTGAATTTCACGTATGTCAGTTATATGCGTTATTTAACAGAACACAGATGAAAAGAAAAAGAAAAATAAAGTTGGCAGATGTTTTGCGCAGTTTGTGAATATACCTGGAATAATTGGAGGAAATGTCCACTGATCACAATTATTGCTTGTAGACAGAGAACCTACACTATAAAATCTTGACCTCTAACTATAACATCTATCATGAAACTCATATGTCTTAAAAACTCATCATACTTACTATGTTGTTGGACATTCCCATCCAGTAAACCCTTCTCGCCAACCGCGTCTTCAATCTCTGGGAAAAACTGATCCTCCTCACTAGTATGATGTTCATGGACGACCGAATGCCAACATAAACTATAGCCAATAAAATCTATATAATCCACAGGTTGAATATTCGGTCCCTGGATATATATGCTGTTGAGGCCACGCAGGAGTGCGTTGTGAACTACACACATTGTACTTGCAGTCTCCGTATACGGATCGGTATAGCCAGTCTACAAAGCAGTCAGTCATTTTTGAAACCCAGCTCATCTTCACAGGACATAAGACGTACTTTTCTCTCTTTGTGTTTCGGTGTTTCGATCAATGGATATGGAGTATCAGCCCATTGCCGCGGTTTTATTGAAGCTGGATTGTTCATGATGAGAAGTTTCTGTCAAAACAAATACACAAAAAGGATCGTCTTACCGTAGAAAGCCTCATATTTAACTCCATCCCTGGTCTTAAGATCTCGGATGTTTAACTAGACTCATGCTCCGTTGCTACCGAATTGTTGGTAATCACTTCGTGTTTGGATCACGTGACGGAATTATCGGTGGTTGAGGAGGATCCGAAACTACCGAGTCTCGATATAAGCGAATATGCTTTATAAGGGAGGCCCTTGAGAAAATTCCGAAATCTTGGAATTATCCCAAGAAGGAGTAGTTATTTATCCGGTGGTAGAATAAATGGGGCATACTTCTAGCGTCGTATAAGTAGATCAGTTCCGGCAATCTTTCCGAATTCTTTTTCTCGCTAGTTCTTAGCAGTTGCATATGCAGCGTACAGTAATTTCACCCTCCCCAGTCATACACAATTTGCCTTCACAGATCAACAGCTAGCGAGAGACTGAATTTCAGTAATATTAGAAAAAGATATTCCCCTCCAAATATTTTATAGTCATCCTCTATCAATCACGATGAAAGTCCTCTTGCTAGGAATCACCGGCAACGTTGGCTCCCGAATGCTCCCCGCGCTCCTCGCCCACAAGCACCAAGTAGTTGCATATGTACGCTCACCCATCAAAATCTCCTCCGAAGCCATGTCCAACCTCGATTCCATTGTCGTCGGGTCTGCGAGCGACAGCACTGCCATCAAGGCTGCGATCCTCTCTCATAACTGTGATGCCGTTGTCAATGCTGCTGGCGTGGCTGTTTTGACTCGTTGGACTTCTCAGGGCGAGTTTCCAGCTATTTTTGCGGCTGTCGTACGGGCAGCTCTGGAAGCTGGGCAAGAGCGCGGTACTGCCCCTGTAAGATGTTGGCTCATGAGCGGCTTTTCTACTTTGGACAGTCTAGAGAGGCCGTATTTGCTTGTTGACTAGTAAGTATTCTACACTGAGTAAACCTTCTTCTATAAATGGCGAGACCTGGTGAATATAGTTGAATCTGATGTGATTCTTTCTAGCATTCCTATTTTCCCAGCCCACAAAGAAAACTATTTGTTCATCAAATCACACTCGGTTGATAGTCTCGCCTGGTCACTCTTCTGTGCCACCGAGATGTCTCCACAACACGATACACCACAATTCCCTCCCCCTGCCGATGCTTCTACCAGTAACCTCGTGGCCAAAGCTGATACCCCACCAGCCTGGAGTAAAAAGTATCGAAGCATACCGTTGATAGGGAAATATTTGAACATTATGGCTCAGGCGCAGAGTTACTATGCTGTGCTAGAAAACTGCGTCGATTTCATAGCTGCTGATTTAGAGAAAGGACTCCAGAGCGAATGGGTTGGGAAGAGAGTGAGTGTTAAAGAGAAAAGCAAACTCGAATGAAGCAAGTTCTGGACGATACACTGTATTTAATTTAATCAAATCACTTAGCCTAATTCAAAGTCTAGATGTTACCCAGCTTGATATCCAAGTAGGAAGGAAGGACTGATGCTTTTGTCAGTATCTATCTGTTTATTCGCCGTCTGCTTGGTTCTTTTCTGCAATTTCAATGTTTCTTAAGCTCTTTTACAACAGCTTTAGTCATAATGATATAATCTTATTAGCCTCCAAATCGATATGTTGGGAAAACAAAAATAGTGATAGGGGTTCGTATAAGTTGGTCATCAAAGTGCTTGACTCCCATTTCTATAATCTAGATATATTTTCTTAGTAGATGTGGTGGTCTCTCAGGCAGATTATATAGAGTTATAACAAGGGAAAACCTTTATTTTCTGTTCTTAACATTTCTGTTAGTGATGACAACTTTAAGATCCCTAAAGGAAGGTTCAGGATGTTGCTACTCCGATCGTAATACTTTTAAGCTGCTTGGTTCTACTATTACTTTACTACCGATCGTTGCTCTCCTTTATCACACTTCACAATAATTACCCCTTAAAAAATAATCAAGGTGAAGCTTGGTTCTTTTTTTACTACAAGGATTGCTAGCTAATATTAAATAGGATTAAGCGAGGTATCATTTAGCTATGAGCCTAGGATATAAAGCTTGTACATGTTTAATCCTCACAGTGATAGCAAGGACATCCATCCGTGTGAATCTGTTCACGTGGTATTCTCAACATTACTGATATTTTGAACACGAACCTCAAACACTCTCTCCCTCAGCTAGAAAACGGTCAGCTAGTCGTTTCAGACTGGCTCAGCCTTGCCGCTGGATACTCAAAACTGGATGTCATAATTAGGAGTTGCATTACAGTAGCCAAAGCGTATGTCAGTGGTTTATATCATTATAAATCCCTCCTGTGGTTATAAAATGGCTTAAGACAGAGATCTACTATTAACATTGATCTCTTCTTTCTAATAATCATGAGCTATAGAGGACAAGCACTTATAAGGAAAATGGAAAAGCGCGATGAGGATAACTTTTAACACGTGATGACGATCCCATACATCACGTGATATCTCAGAAAGAAGGGGACGTAAAAGAACAGTTTTCCAATCATATATTTCCACTCTAACGTTTTTGTTGTTTGATTTGTCTGTTTTGTACACATATGGTGATATGACGTGAAAGTATGAGTTCCAGTAGGACAGCTTGCCGGTAGGATTAATTTCATCCGTCGATTACAAGGAACGTCACTGTGTAATCTTCACCGCCTGGCACAATATTCAAATTTCATGTTATAACCTATTCATTTCATGGTCTCGTTGTCGCCTTGATGGATTTATGCTTCTCTAGTCTTTTGCATTTGCCTTAGTCCATTATCGGTCACAAAGCTAATGAATTGTCAATTTTACATTTTTGTTGATCCGAAACTTGGATGCTGATTGTTCTACCCACCGGGTGTCTGCCCTCGATCTTCCTCTCAAAATCTATACAGTGGCCATCTGTGTATAGTACACTACTAAATATCTGATCTAATCTTCTCCGCCACTTGCGCACCTCAGCTTATTCCCTATCCAAAATTGTCCATGCCGCACTTTCGCCTCGCCCAAACATGATTGACCATATATCCAATACCAACATCGTCACGACCGATGAGTTAGCAAGCTCTTCAACTACACTCTCAGAAGCACCATCATGGTCGCGAAATTTCCGAACATCATGTGACTCGTGTAAACAAATGAAGGCATGTCCTCAAGCGTGTGAGAACTTTGAGATACATATAGGAGTAATACACATTTGCTAACTGGTTTCGGTGGAAATTCAGATAAAATGCCAAAGGATTGACACTGAAAGTTGTGCAAGATGCGTCACCCGAAAATTAGATTGTACTACGACACCAGTGGAGAGGAAGAAACGGAAATTGACCAGGTACTGAGAAACCTGGTTTCATATATACCAAGAAAGAGGCTAATCATGACCACAGTAAGAGAGAGACTGACTTTGGTGAAATGGAGGATCGAATCAAACGCATGGAGTCAGCTATCGTTAATACCGGGTTACTTGGCACAGCTGAGCCCGGAGATGGGAACGAAGAAGAGAAAAGTTCCTCTGAAAAGTTTGAAAGCCAAGCCGAGCTGTCCAACCATTTCTCAAATCTAATCATCGATGCTGATGCGGCTCCTGGATTTATAGGTATTCAGTGAACCCTCTTCTAACTGCCTGCCTGGCGTGCTGAAAATGAAGTTTTAGGCTGGGCGTCAGGATTCTCACTTCTTTCCCCACAAGGATTTCGGTGGATCTCAAAAAAGTTAGGAGACAAGGAAGAGCTCGCTCCACTGGTTCGTAAAATGTCGAAACATGATTATGGTGACTGGGGTCGCACCGATGGCGATCTATGGTATCCTAGACCACGGTCACAACACTCACCACTCCCATCGAAGGATCATGCCACACAATACGTTGATTGTAAGTGAAAAGTTAGAATCAATATTATCAAAATTCAGCTTATGTTCTCAATAGGCTACTTTAAAACCTTTAACACCGTATTTCCGGTCGTCAATCGGAATGTGTTCTACTCCTGTTTTGAACGACAATACTCCAAATATCCCCCAACCAGCACGGCATGGTACGCATTATTTAATGCCGTATTGTGCTTAGGTAGCATCAGATCAGAAGGGGAGCTAGAGAGGCACACGAAGGGTAGCTATCTCATCGATTATACTTCAGCCACCGAGGAGACTGGTGTCGAATATTTTCGTAACGCAAGTGCCTGTTTTCACGACCTATTTTTCAAGGAAGCTAACCTGATGGCTATGCAAGCCATAACTCTTATGGTACGAACAACACTTGAATGTATTGCCATTGAGGATTATTTCTAACTACCAAGAAAGCTGTTCATCACAACCTCAAGTCCTAACCCTCAACCTGCTTACGTATTAACTTCCGCGGCTGGAAATCTAGCAAATACATTGGGTCTCCATCTGAGTTTGGATGGCTTTGGTCTTGCTCCGGAGGAGATTGAACAACGACGAAATGTGTTTTGGGTGTTCTATCTCATAGAGAAAACAATAAGTCATAACCTTGGCCGACCGTCCGTTATAAACGATGATGATATTGTCGTTTACTTACCGCGCAAGAAGCCTGTAACACAGTTACCCAAGAGACCGGAGGCTTATGACATATTTCGGGATCAAGTGATGTTAGCTATCATCGGAAGTCGTATATGTAGCGAGTTGTACTCTGCAAGCTCACAGACCAAATCAGAGGTGGATCGTATGAAAGTGCTAGGTAAACTGGACAACCATCTCAAGCGCTGGCGAGATGGTTTGCCCATTGAAATTCGACCAGAGCACCCGATCACATGCTCAGAGGAGCAGTACGTCTCTGTGGTCATGATGCACTTCGCATATCTGGATGCCGTTATACTGTTACACCGCGTGTCAAGTCATGAAGAAGTATTCAAATCCAGCAATGCTAAACAGAGTACGAGTCACGACCAACAAGCGCAACCGTATCCCAGAGTGCGAGCGAGCCGATTGCTTTGTCTCGCTGCCGCGAGAAGATCTATTCAACTACTGGATACATTTAGCAAAAACAATCTACAAAACCAGCATCTCATGTGGTTCGTAATGCTTCAGCTTTTCCACTCAAATATTAAATCAAGATTCTAGGTTAGCACTCTATTACCCACTCAGCGCCAGCCTCGTTCTATTTGCGAATATACTTTCAAATCCACAGGATCAGCATGCTACTTCCGATATTCATTTAATGAGCTTGATCGCTTTATTCATCAGCCATTCTGTTCAACCAGGGACTTCATTCGCCGCCACCCCGACCCTGAGTTTGTTTAAAGAGCTGCATATGATTGCTACACGTCTTGTGGCAAGAGTATCCCCGCAATTCAGCCATAATATAGAGAGATTGCCTGAAAGCGATGGCTCTACACAGTCAGATTTTATGTCATCATCTAGACTAGGACAGATGCCCGCCAGGTCTTTATACTCAGACTCGAACACAGAAACCGAGACATTATCTGTGAGTGATTAATTCAAAGGACATACTTCCCTAGAACCATCCCTAGTATCGAGTCATCTTGCGAAATCCAAGCAATAATAACAGGCTTTCCAGACTTCACATATTCCGAAGACAACATACTCCGAAAATGACATGCCTGCATCAATATCCTTTCCAGTGGACAGCAATGAGCAAAATCTCCCAGACCTCCAAGAAATCGAAGGTTTAAGAAGTTTTACTAGCATCAGAAGCTTTTACGAATCTACTGACAATAGAACCCTCGATTTCGCTCCGTTCATGCCCCCCCGGCCAAGCGCGTTCGATAGCGATCCAACGATATATGATTCCCTGCAATCACCCACGAGATTTGGATGGAACATGGCTAATATGTGGATGCCAAACTTTGAATCCGATCCGTTAGCTTCGGCGGATCTGGGGGGGTTGTCGGACTATCAGGCCAATATGAATCATACTTTTGATGATTATTTTAATGAGAATTCCGATGCGAATGATGCTTATCAGCAGTAGTATTTTGTGAAATCTGGAAAACATGGTATGGAATGTACGGTAGATGAAGTAGTTTGTAGGAGAAGGATTACTTTTGGAAGGTGTAGATAGAATATTCCTTGCAGAGAAACACAATCCCAAATTGCTCACTTTGAGAAAAGGAAGCTGTGGTATGTGTTACTTACTTACGTTAGAGAAAAGTAGCATATTCTTCTATACGAGAGTACACAGAAACATTACCGATCTCCTAACCTTAAGTATTTATATGTATTCTTATTAAGTTTTAACAGCAACATTAAAAAGTCGCCAATCTGATACCTTAGCAAACGTAAAATAGCTCATCCCAAATACGTGATACAAGCGAGGTTTGAGGTCGCGCGCATCTAGACCTATCACATGCATGCTTAATTCTCCTGTGGTCACCGCGCTGTACCAGATTTCTATTCGCATACATGCGGTTATAGTACAGTTTAGTTGATCTCAGTAATAGTGCTTTTCTACATGATCGCGGCCATTTAGCTTGCACACTTGCTCACGCCCTAGCTCCTGATTATGCAGCTGTGTAGATTGTTTCCATCAATCCTTGGATATGCCTGCTGATAGAGAGTATAGGTGGCAATATTAGATGCACATCAGATATAAATTAAAAGTAAAAAAGATTATGTAAGATAAAGCATACCATAATTGCTAGCAAAGGGATAATAGATGTGTGAAATTAAAGAGATTAAAGAATTAAAAGACTATCATTCGTGGTTGCAAGGCTACCACGTACATTTGATCATAGAAATATTCCAATCTGGCATTGAGCATTAACTGAATATGGTGTATAAATGCCCGCTGGTAATTTGGGGCACGGAAGGGGAAATACTATGTAGTTTGAATCTAATATATCAGAATAATGATTTTATGCTTTTTAAATAACTAGTTAATTAGTTCGGTGCCACGATCCAAAAATAGTTCAACTTATGATATTTAATTGCTAGAGAGGAGAGCTCATTAAGCAAAATTTATGTTTTAATTGCCGCATGTGCCGCACTCTAAGTTTCGCGGTCATTCACTGCCAATATGATAAATTAAGTATGGGATAGCTCAAAGTTATTGGAAATAATGCGCGATTGGTGTTGAGCGAGGAAGGCGTCAATATGTATTCAATTTTTAGACAAATATTTATGCCTGCGTCATAACGTGGCAACATTACTATGATTATAGAGCTATAGAAGATGTCCAGATTTTAGGTTAAATATAACAAACCTGTGCCAATATTGCAAAGAATTGCCTCAACTTTAAAAGATATAGGAACTGAAATATTATCTGTGTGGAAGTCGTGCCTGCAGCTATTTTCAGCTACTAGCTTATTGGGTCAAACATCTCTATGTTCAACATCATCAGACACGACGTATGCTTCATCATCACCCGAAAGGATGTAATATCATATTCTCGCCTGAAACACCTTCAACTAGAACTGATCCCTCTTCCAGCGCCTAGTCCTCCCGATATCAATCACATAAGGTCAGTTTGGTTTAAGTAATTTCTTCACAAAATATTCAATTTCTTTTGCCATGTGTTTGGCAAGCAGTTCACTCAACTGTCGTAAAGCTGAGGAGGAGTCAATCTCCAAAACTCAGGTAACATCCATCTTCGGATCATGGGATTGATTAAAGTTACTGCTTCTCAATCAGTAGTTCCAGAATGGACTACAAATAAAGTGAGTAGGTGAATATTTACATTTTTGTAACATGAAGAATTAATCATTTTAATATTTGTGTAAACTCATCGGAATCAAGTTAAATATGGAGCTGATAGATGAGCCACCAATTGCCATTTTGTAACCCCTAGGATTCAATCGTGTTGAATCCAAAATGATACTCGCCTCAAAACCTTTGAAGATGTTGTGATTTTGAGCATTTATATTAATAATGATCCCTTCGTGTACCGAAAGTTTCATTAATTGAATAGAATATTTGATAGCGAATTGTTAATGCTTTTCCCCTCTCGGTTTCTCGTCTTTCTTTTCCCAAGGCGCCATTCTATATTCTTTCTTATCATAGAATATAAGAAATGCGTGATTGTCAAAATTTCCTAAACTGGAACTAATACCTAGGGTATATGTATAAACAGCTGGTCGGAAACTAGGCTCAGTCGACATGCTACATATACTTATAAACTTTAAGTTTCCTAGATGTGACATGCATGCTGCTCAAAGTATTAGTACCGGGTTTCTCTCAAATCAAGTACGCAGTTATTTTATTCGTACTGCAGCTATGGCCGGCCACACACATTTCCGTCTTATATAAAAATCTGGGAAACCAAGGTTCTGTCATATACGACAATTGACTAAGGTGAATTAGGCATCCCGTCCGCTTTGCCATACTCCCCATATACGCGCCTCGGATCAGTAGCCTAGTAGTTAGGTGGGTGATCACCAACGAATCCCCTACTGTTATGTTTTTTTGCTTGTTTTTTTGCAAGTTCTAGAATGTTTATAGTTTCAGCTATATTCTTTGAACTTCTCGATGCTAAACGAATAAAGCTTTGAGAACGTCTGCACCTTTGCTTTATGTCTAAAGTGATTCGACTTCCATGGTGGATACTGGCACTACTATGCATACAAAGCAATCTCGGTCAATCCACCAAACCCCTTTTAATACTTGGCAGCGGATCCCTGATGTGCGAAAATAGTTCCAAACTGGCTTAGCGATAAAAGGAGAGTCTCTACATCCAGTCTCCCCCGCGATTTAAAATTTTCTTGTTTTATTTCTGTCGTGCGCGAGCTCATGTAAAAGCCTGCCAATTTCTATTATTCAGTTCCTAGCATCTGTTTAAAGTTATCAAATGTCGCCGCCAAGTGGTTGCATGACTGCGCTGATTATTTTCAACTCATTCCATCAACCGGTTTATAGTATGCATTGGGTACTTTCGCAGTTTACACTTTGGGCCCACAATGCCATACTAGTTAGACGCTCTTGAACCATTATCTTAAAGTGTTCGTTGGTTTATCTCTACTAAGAACAACTCATTGAACTTGTACCTTCTCCTACTACTACGGTTGTCAACTTATTGTATAAAGGTGCAATGAGTTCCAAAGGATAGGCTCACGTGTATTTTCCAACTTTACACAAACCTCCTAATTCCTGCTTGAATCTAATGGAACTTGCATTTAATCAGCCAAGACGTGTGATTGTTTCAAACAATCCTAGCTGTACATGTGGTACGTGCTCAACGGGCCTATGAATTGAACTATTACGCAATCAACGAGTGTGCCCGCCACCCCGCGTAATACTCAACAAGCTTCATTTCCCCGAATGACATACATGTAGACCATCATGATTACCAGCCAGACCGCCGTCTAGCCGGCCAACCAACGCGCAAACACGTAATTAAGTCTGGATAGGTTCACCCACCCACCAAAGAACACTCCTTTGTTAAATGTTATACATACTACGAGTTAAGGCGTTGGTTTTCAAAGACAGATTCACATATATTATATCTTTCCAGATACTGGGCTGCATTTATCGTTGAAAAGATTCATAACCTTATAGGATTCCAGAGGATTTCATTAACCGTCCTAGAATTGATTCATTCTGAGTGAGCTACCTACAAACTCCAAGTAAACTGTTATTCATTTGCACATGCTAATTGCCAATGTCTCTGATAATATAAGGAGCTATGGGGTTGTTGGTTGTCAATATACAAGGGCGACTTTGTTCTTCCTTTCTAGTAGTCAATTCGACATAATCCATGGAACTCATGACAAATTTTCTAGGGTTATGAAGCAAATATCTAGGATCTTTATTGACGAGGATGGCTACTTGAATAAATGTGGAGTTAGGATCAAGATTAGCACTTGGCGGAAATAAGCAGTGCGGAGCGTTGTCTAGAAGCAGATTTCCCTAGTACTCCCCCTGCATCGTATAGCAATGACAATTATTGCCGGAACGACTGCTTCTTTCCTATTGGACGAAAGCTCTGGTTACTTCAGACGACAAGCTCTTTTCAAAGTCAGCAAGTACATAACGCTGTGCCATAGATGGGGAAAAGTTCTTTAAGAATGGCGTTGTTCCCTGATGATCGAGGTTCCAATCACCTCTGTCTCATTCCTTCACAGTACTATCCAGGTCGTCCTTGACTCGAGCTATGTTGTTCAATGCCTGGTTGTGTCTTTTGGCCATTGCCCAAGTCTCTTCTGGACTTGCCATAATCACAAGGGACGAAGATGGTGTACCTCTAGCCAACGACCCCGCCGTATTGAAACATAGAGGCAACCAAGAATTGCTGATTGCCTACGAAAAGAAGTCGAGAAATGGTTAGAAGAAGATACTCCCCAGTCTTAGATATATATGACTTACGCCTCTCCTAGATGCACTCTTTCGTCAATCGCTATCTCCAACTGCTATACGGGCTCATGATATCGTGTCCAAGATCCGTTTACAAGAAATTGCAGATGTCTGGACAGTGCCCGGTACGTTCGGTAATGAGTCATCTGAACGATTTGCAGGAGAGATGTTCCCGCTAGCCAGACCCATCATTCAAGGAACCAAGTTATGGAAAATCATTCAACGTATGCCAAAGGGGTCTCTGCTGCACGCCCATTTTGGTGCATTGGTGCCATACGACATCATGTTTGACTCGCTGCTCAAAACACCCGGCATGCACATTGCATCCCCACTGGACTTGTCGAATGTTGGCAATCGTAAGAAGGC
>Ga0247734_1001034_pt1 | contig 22223 bp, 23 predicted proteins | sample UWRJL103311B2_FD_180933 | JGI IMG/M metagenome (GOLD analysis project Ga0247734, IMG submission 180933) | Plant litter microbial communities from Arlington Agricultural Research Station in Wisconsin, United States - UWRJ-L103-311B-2 | ecosystem: Environmental > Terrestrial > Plant litter >... | reverse complement strand
CTGGCGCAAGAAGCAGGTTAGGGTTGGATTCGAAGGGAATTAGAAGTTCAGAACAGCTTACATTTCATCGTCGTCTGCGGCTGTCGACTCTGAAGCTTGCTGAGAAGACATACCTACCTATGCAGACGGAGCTTGCGCGCTCGCACACCAGGCCTTTCTCTGAAACACAAGAAGCCCAGGGGAATAGAGTAATGAATGAATGAATGAATGAGAACAATCGAGAAACCAGAACCAGAAACCAGAACCAAACCACTTCAGCGGAGAAGGTGGGGTGTTATTTAGCGCTATCTAGGTGGTGGATAGTGGCAGTGGTAGTGGCAGTGGCAGTGGTCGTGGTCGTGGTGGTGGTCGTGGGAAAGTAGTGTGGTTACTTGGAGGGAAAAGAGGGTTCTGCCTAGCAAGCATAGGCATTTTTGCCAATGGTCTGACTGACTGATTGTCTATCTACTCCGTACTGTAGAAGAAGAAGAAGAAGAAGAAGAATGTCTCACTATTTTTCACCAGCACCGCTTGCTTGCTTACTTGCTATATCTACAGGTGTGTGCTCACCGTGTTATGGGGCTAGCATGGAGCACCAAGCTATGGAGATCTTCCAACGTACGGGATCCGGGGGCGAAATGCCTGCAGGGGTTGGGTTGATGGATGAAGGATGATGGGGAGAGAGAGGGATGGAAGGTGATTAGAGTTGAGGCTGATGTCTCGGTGCTGCTCCTGCTGGTGATGGTGAAGAATGGCGAAGATGGTGGAAGAGGCGATGGTAACGACGACGAGGATGCTGCTGCTGTTGCTGCTCCTGTTGCTGTTGCTGTTGTTGATATTATTGACCTTGATCTTGATACATGATGATGATGATGATGATGATGATGATGATGATGATGATGATGGTGATGGTGGTGGTGATGGTGGTGGTGGTGGTGATGATGATGATGAGAATGATGGAAGCTTTGGTGGGAATACAAGCTTTTACTCCCCCGTCGTCTAATGAAGAGAAGTATATGTAGGCGAGGTAGCAGCAGGACAATAGGACAATAGGAGAACAGGATAGGCAGCAGGAAGGTCTCGGTGCGGTATGATATGCAACCACTCATTCATTCACTAACTCACTCGCTCGCTCACTCGCTCGCTCACTCACTCACTCACTCACTCACTCACTCACCACCTCAACCACTCTACTGGTACTGTACTACTACTGGGGCCTTTGGTGATTATTAGCGACGGCAAAGAGACCAGAGGAGAGGAGAGGATGATGTCGGATGGCGGAGGGCGGAGGGAGCGAGGGAGCGAGGGAAAGGGGAGGACAATGCGGGTGGTATGATGTTTGGGAACCCAGCTACCGAAAAACTCTTGCAAAACCCTAACCGTATTGAAGCTTGGCTGGGACTCCGGACTCCGTACTTGTTATATTATTATTGGGGATTACAATTACAAAGATATCTACTATACCGTGCAATATACGTCAGGGTAGAGGGGAGTCGAATGGGAGGGGAGGCGAGTGCGAGCCGGGGAGAGGCAGGGCTTCCTACTTCCTTCTTCCTTATTCCTTATTCCTTCTTGCTTCTTGCTTCTTGCTTCTTGCTTCTTGCTTCTGACTAACCGTAAGTACTGATTAAGTATATATAATCATACAGTTGGTCTTTAGCAGAAGACGAAGTGAAGTAACGTCACCATCCTCCCGGTAGCTTTGCTTAGTCTCTGGTCTACTTAAGTCTTGCAGCTCTCTGCTCTCCGCGCTCTGCTCTGTTCGCTACTCCTCTTGGTCCTTGGGGCGTGGCGGCCACGTGTCGTTGTAGTTTCTTCAAGCTTGTAAAATGATATGTAATCCGGTACTCACGTTTCCTGGTAGTCAAAATCCTACGGTATTAGCCAAAGGAGAAACCTTAAAAACAAAGACACATGGTTAGGAATTAGATCATCTAAGCATCATAAACATCACCACCACCACCACCACCATCATCATCATCATCATCATCATTACCATCCCTATCCCTATGAACACCATCCTCATTCATGTTTGGGCGTTCAGCTTTCCTCTACTGACACTGACAGGTCACATCTGCCTCCGTTAGTCTTGAACTTTAAAATACGGCACTGTCGCACAAGTTCCCCCGCTCGCCACGGTATGTACAGTACATACTGTGCGTACAGTACCTGTCTGTCTTGCACTCCTGCGAAGTTAGCCTGTTTTCCGTAGCCCACCCTGTTGGAGCACTGACTGGGGACTGGGGGCACTGGGACTTTTCCGCCGTAACCGAGGTGAATATTACTGTATTGAAGAAAAGAAGAATGGCGCTACTGTACTGTAGAAATACCCCTCTGCGGTGCGGAGGTACAGTACCCAAGCATCCCAAGACTTACTCCGTACTGTACCATAACCCCTACTCCACCATACCTGTAGCGGTCCAGTAAAAGCAACACATCTATTATTCACACTGTAAGTACCACGATCATACCCATACCCATACCCATACCCATGAAGCCACGACCTCAAACCTTGCCCCCAGCGGAACATGAGCGTCACCGAACTGGTAGGTGCTCTGGTACTTATTCCGTAGCAATCCGTTGCAACCTCCTGGCATGGCCTTCGCGCTCTGATATCACTGCATCGTGCCGTCCTGGCGTTCAGTCGTCACGATAAGAATCCTGTCCTGCCATATTCATTCATCCGGTCCAGTCCCTCTGGCGCGACTTTCTAGACGTTTGTTCCGTCAGGGGACTCCTGGTAAACGGGTATGTTGGCGCGGAGACAGGAAGGTATTCCGGCCGTCTCAAGTCCTATCCACTATTTCCTCAAGTTCCCTAAACTCAAAACCGTGAGCAAGCCACTGACAACTCAGAAGGAGCATTGCTGAGGGATGGACTGGCTTTGGCAGTCGATGCATGTATGGATGTATGGATAGATGAATGCATGAATGCATGAATGGTCTAACAGAGACACGGTTACCCCTCTACTCTTCTCTCCCAGACTACTGCCCGAGCATTGCGCCTTTCCTCTAGAGGCTGAAGCCTAGTGGCCAGGACACTAAAAACGGTCAGTGTGGTGATTGTGATTGTGATTGTGTCTGAAGATGTAGATATGTAATTAATCCAGGGACCAAACTCTATATATATACTTTCTCGGCGTAGTGGTTGCTTAGGCGGTGTGTTGCCATTGTGAAAAACTGGAAGTGAAAGTGAAGGTCTGGTAGTCAATGAAAAGAAAGGGAGGCTCGGCTAAGGTTATGTTCATGGCAAAATAAATAAGCACGGCCTGCCATACGCCAACTGAGGTAACACAAACAAACTCGTGCAGGAATGCCAGTATACCAAAAACCGTAAAGCGCGTCAAACATGCTCACTATCTAAAGAGTCCATTCAGTCTGAAGAGTATCTTTCCGTCTCAATGGCAAGGTCATTAGGACGCGATGAGAATGTCATTGATTCAGTGATTGACCTAGAAAATGGTAAGTGTGCACTTTTATTACCTGTACGCGGCCAGTCAGTTCCCCCCTGCGTATTATAAGAAGCTCACAATTGCTGTTACAGCCGCGAAAACTCCTGCAAAGCAGAGAGCCATCAAAATATCTAGCACAGTGGATCTTGTGTGTATCGAAGCATACCAAAATGGGCTGCAAAGCGCGTCACTGAACAAGCTTATTGATCTTATCACGCTGCCGAACGAGGTCGACCAAGCCAGCCTTAGTAATCTGATCAAGAACCTGTATCCGGCAAGCAAAGTACCGGAAGTTATTGTGGTGAAGGTAGTTGGCAGTCTCGGTCATGGACGCGCTAAACCTTCATATTCAACGCAGGCAGCTTTACTCAAATGGCTTGTTATGGTGTATGATGTACTCAAAGACCACATGATATTGTCGCGTCTGTATAACATTTTGTTCAATCTGTTAGATACTATTGCGATAAGGTATGCTTGGCATTCCCGTCTGAAAGTATTCACTGACGCTCCGCTTCGACCTCAACTATGTCACTTGTTATCTCTCATTACTCGACGCAAGCATGTTAGACCCTTTCGGATCCAATGGCTGTAAGCAGATGCGGGCTGTAGCACAGTCGTACAAAAGCTCACAAGCTGCAGGATGGAGTTGACCCGACAAGCTGGTAACGAGCCGCCACTCGTTGGCTTGATGAGAGTCTATAAAGACTATTATCCAGATGTCATAGTGGGCAATGCAACCCTGGGACGAGCCTCTGTTTTCAAAGTGAGTAAACTCACGTGCTTGTTTAGGTACCTTCCATATCCCCAGGTGCTATGACTTATTGCTTCCAGCACCCCAACCAAGAGTGGCGACAAAGACTCGGGGAGATTCAAGACGTCTACTTCCAAAAAACACAGGATGGTTTTTTGCCGGGGCAAAAGGCGTTCCATGTAAACAGAAGAGACGGAAGCAAGTCGTCTCTGTTGCCACAGGTGCAAACCTCAAATGCACAAGAGGTAAGTCTTATTCGTCTATTGTGTAGAGACTTTTCTGATCAATTAGTCCTCAACTACCTTAGAAGAAATTGAGAACTTGAATGATTTTGTTCGCAAGCTGGAGAAAATCGAATTGCCTAATCAATTAGTTGCGGCTGTCGGGGATTCACTTCTTCAAAAATTCCTACAGCTCAAAACCTCAGAGTCTACCTTGCGTCGTATTGATAATTGGCTATTGGCTTTCTTTGAAGATCAATTGGAAACCCCAGGATCAGAAGCAGTAATACTGGAAATGCTTGCGGCTATCCGAGACTATACACAATATACGAAGGTACTTCCCAGATTTGGGTGTTTTAGAAAAAACAATTAATCATACTTAGGTGCTTCCTCCGGCTTGCTTAACTTACCTTAAGTCTATGATGGACTCATGGAATGGCTCTACAGGTCGGGAATCTATTCTTGGACTTTTGACGTACATCCCAATGCGTTCTTTTGACAGTAGGCACCCAGACTTGGCGATTTATTCACTATATCTCGCATACTAATTTGACTAGGCTTGTATGAAGATGTCTTCCGGCCACTTGAAGAAGCCGTCTTGGCTGGCGATGATATTGACTCAAAGCTCTCTCTTCTCGCCTTCTACAAGAGTCTGCTGCAGCAATGGACCACCTCACTACTCTCACAGTCGCCAGTGCCAGTGTCAAATACTTCTGCTACTAGTGACCTAGTAACACATGTAAACAACCTGGCCCTTACCATTATGCAATGCTCATCAAGTGTGTTGTCCTCTTCGGCGGTACTGGACTTTTACGAAACAGCAGCAGTGCTAATTTCGCATCCTTCACTACGAGCAGTAACTCGTATTACTACACCTCCTGCTGAGCTGGTCTACACTCTCTATTTTACCTGTTCATCGAGCACCCTCAGTCGACTTTGTGCTATATTGGCACAGTACAAACGTGCATTTGAGTTTGCAGTTGCGTCAAAAGCCGATTTCCCAGCCTCCGAAATGCACTCGTACCCAAAAGAAGACGTCAGCCGCTTTAATGGCTTCCTCATGGATATATGCAACTGCATATGGCGATCACGAGCTTTCAATAGCTCAGATACAAATGCACTCGGCTGCCTGATCCCAGATCCCCTCAATGCTGCTCTAGCAAAGTATGTTGCTAGTCTAGACACTTCAATCTCGCTTCAGGCTCTCTTTGGTTTGTCATACTCGCCGGTTTTGTGTCTCCTCGCAATATCATACATCCGGGAGACCGAGGACAAAGAAGGGGATACCATTATAGTCAGACACGCAGGTCCGGTCACGCAGGCTTCACTGAAACAACTGGATAAGGATGGCGGGCTTAGCTTACCATGGGCTGATTATAGGATGGGCGTGTTGAGGTATCTGGAAACGAAAGGTGCTTCTGGCGTTGGGGAGCTAATGTACAATACAATGAAGCATCTGATGACAGCGAGGCAAAACATGGCTTGAGCAAGTAACAGGAACCTACAGTACTGGAATGTAAATGCTGTGGAAATCTTGCTTCTAGACGCATGAAACCAAATTTTGTACCTAGCCCTTTATGACTTAAATATGGGATCTTATTAGTGATTACACGTTCCATTAAACTCTATTCTCCCAGATGCTATATTCCATCCATGCACCCAACTCCAAACCCGCAAAGCATTAAACCCCCCAGTCTTGCATTATATTTTGTACACTCTTTCCTATCCTGCCGTTCAAGTACTACAGCTCTTTCCCAGCACCCGATATCGTATTTCCAGCTGCAGTTCCCGCACTGACCACAGTTTCCTTGATCTTGTTCATAATTGTTGTGGTCGCAGAACTCTCTAAAACCGACTGAACAGCCAGCTTTGCATTGTCGTCACCGTTGTAATAGAAGAAGCCGCGGTTGATGAGGAAAGCGACGTGCTGCGGTAGGTAAAGCGTCATGGCGATGAGCATCATACTACAGAAGAGAAAGAGGAAAGAGTCTGCATCTCATATTAGTCAAGATATTTCTCGCGGAAAAGGGGGGATTTGAAGAAAAGGGGGGAGAAGGGTATCGCAAGGTTGGCTTACTGAATATAAACTTCTCGGTAGGCGTCAACATATATAGTGAGAATGTGACCTGGCGAAAAGTTAGATAGTGCTTATTTTACTGCTGGAGAGTGTGTCGTACTTCATATTGGTATTTCTTTCGCTGGAGCCACCGAAACGAGGATGCCACTACAGCCATGGCTGGATATTGAGGTTGTTGGCTTTGTAAAAGAAGCGAAAGACTCGACAGTCAGATTATTTGATCGCTTTGAGTGAAGCTTCCCGATTGAATGGGATTTGATGTGCGAGGTAATTCTTTAATTTTGAGATGAAGTTTATAAATTGCCTGACTTTCCGGACGTCGGGATACTGCGAGACTGCTTATGTAAGCATAGCCTTGTGGTCATTGTTTGGTCCTTGAGATCACACCTCTACTTGCCTCGACATCTGAGAACTGCACAAGCCAACGAAAATGTGCAATGTTACGAGGCGTTGCTCCCGGTTCCATATGGAAGCAATTAATTGGCCCCTCCAACAAATCGCCGCTATCGAGAAGAGGTTTCATTGCCTCAGCCTCATCATGGAAGAAGAAAATGCCAGACCGGCCAGCCTTCGTCCCTGAAAGTGATCTTACAGAGGCTTTTCTCAAAGGCAGCGGGCCGGGTGGACAGAAAATTGTATGAATATTTTAGACGAGCTAAGGAAGAGGCAATTTTGTTGACCGTAACCTAGAACAAAACCTCTTCTGCTGTCCAACTGAAACATCTTCCCACCGGCCTAGTTCTGAAAGTACAACATACGAGATCAAGGTCTCAGAACCGAAAGATCGCGAGAGAGATGCTGGCGGAGAGAGTGGAGTTGCTGGAGAAAGGGAAGGAAAGCAGGGTTGCTGTAGTGGGAGAGACGAAGAGGAAGAGGAAGAGCAGTGCCGTGAAAAAGAGCAAGAGGAAATATAAGCTGTTGGAAGATGAGAAGGCGAAGAAAGATCATGAAGGGGAGGGGAGCTGACCGAAGTAAAGGATGACAGAAGCCATCATAAATACAATGTTCAGGAACTTTCTCTGGTGTATACATATACTGGAAGGTGTTGATGCATGGTACGGATCTTTAAAGATTCCGTGATATAATTTCAGTCTCAGATGCACTAGTTAAAATTTCTGGTTTGTCAATAATAATAAGTTTAACAAAATCATCCAGTATTGCTCGTCTGACATTCTTGCCAAAGTTATGATTCCCCAAGAAAGCTGACTTGAGCCGTCGTCATTGCGTAGTTTTGTTAAAATAGCAATTTCATTTGATTTCATTTACTTCTTTTGAATGCATAAATAAGATATCGCGGGTTTGCCATTGATCTTGTTCAATCAGAGAATGAATCATATTCAGATTCATTTTCCCGGTATAATATGAAATCAAACTTTCCACCAACTTGCTCAGAAATACTGTCACGGATCAGAGTTTTTTGATCTTCGCTGAGATCATGCTCGGACATCTGGGATCCAATCCATAAAGAGAGTCCTCGGTTCGTTGGCTTCAATTGCCAGATGTAGTCGAGCAGGCCATTGGCAGTAAAAGACGACTGGGCAAGGATGTTCAGAGAATGCAGATTGTGAAGGCAACTGATCGATGGCCATATCTGGTCACTAATATCCGAACCACTAACGAATAACTCTTCGAGTTTAGGTAAGGCTGAGGCAATGAGCTTGATATCAGTATTTGTAAAAACTTCTTCTGACGTCTCAGATAGATCTAGCTCCTTTAAATTGTGTAATTGCGAGATAGACATCAATAGATGATCGACGTCATTCCTACTCGAGTCCTCATTATCAGCACGCAAAGTGAGGGATTCTAGGGTAGTTTGCTGTGAGATTGCTTGATGAAAAGACTTTGCGGTGCGTAATATGTAGCCTCGCACTTCAAGCCGACGAAGCTTAGTGTTCTCACTCATACAGAGGCGGGTAAGAATTGCCGGTCCGCTGAAGAAGCTGTGTAAAAGGATCGCTCGAAGACGGACGCACTGAATCAGCCATGCAACAATGTCCTCAAAGACATCATTCTCTGTCTCTTCAAGATTGATTCTAGTATCTATAGCTCTGAGTTCGAGGGTTTCAATAGCGACACACCCCTGAAGCAAGGAGAGATTTCTGATCGCATCTGTGACTAATCCGTCGAGTTTGAGGGACCTCAGCGAAACCGAGTGGTTGTTCAATGAAAGTAGTGTTTCTGGCCCAATATTTTGTGCATGGAAAGCATTGAATGACTTGATCATGTCTGCTTTGAGACCGCCAAAAAATTCCGCAAAAGCTTTATCGGTTCCACCATCCCAAAATGCCAGCTCTTTGAAATTTGGACAATTGTTGTTTATAGCTTTAGCAAGACTATCGTTTAGGGGACCACCATCATTCAAAGTCATGCTTCTAAGCCGAGATAAGCGGCTTACCCATAGAGGAAGAGATATCTGATTTATGGAACCTGAAAGATCCTCTAGAGCAACGGTAGACTTGTTAAAGTCCGCCGAACGGCTAACAAAGCCTATTGTAACATTAGCACACCATATATAATGAAATGCATCGGGATCACCCGATTATTTATAGACTCCAGTTATCTCATCATATGTGATATATTCAGATATAAGAGATGTGATCAACATATTGGTGGTCGATACAATCCTCATTGTCTCTCAATATTGCACATATTTTAAGACTAGCAATTTGCATGTTGGTCAAAGTTCAGGCGACTTACTAGTTATCGATTCTCCCACCAGATTGATAATCTTTTCCATGTCGAAACGTCTTTGTAGCGCTTTTCCAGATCTAGTTCTCTTAGTTGGTATTTCTTGAGCTCGAAGAAATTGGGACATTTCGCCAGCAAAGAAAGACTCCTGCACAGCGTTTTGGAATGGAACATCTCCAAGAAGTAGTTTGAAATTTTCCAAATCAAGTGATCCTGTTCATCAATTTAGCATCATTACAGAAGAACGAAAGTAGTGTCGAGGACTAACGTATATAGAGACAATACGGGTACACAGTACTCCCGAGACTTGATCTGATGATAGATCTCCACATCAGGGCCCATCGGGTTGAGTGAGCTTCCGCCAAAGCTTTTCCCTCTTCCCACGTAACCTTTGCTTCCGCTTCATTCTCCTCGAGGACACTGGTTTGGTTGTAGTATCTGTAGTCCATCAGCCAATCATTTTGATGGAGGTGCGGTGCGAAAGGTTTTTTTTTTACCGGTATAAATAAAGAACGGCGGAGCCAGCAAGAGTTCGATTGGCTAAGGTGCAATTTTTGAGGGTTTTAAGACTTCCCTGCTTTCCCAGCTCTTCTGTAATCATGTCAAGGACGTCCGCTGGTAACTTTCCCATTTTGAAGCTCAATAAAGAAATATTTGAATTTGATCCAAGATACTAGCTCGAGAATCAGCTTTAATCCAGAAGCGAGAGAAATGATAAAATTTGTTGGAAATGGTTCCTGGTTGTGATTTCCTTTAATTGTTTGACATCAGGACTGGCTTATAGAGCTTCCAATGCCAAGGGTTGCGGGGATACAACAGGCAGCGCGTCCGCGTCGCGTATTCAAGTGACTTCGGGTCTAACCCTTACACATAGTGACCAGTCAGTACGCGCCACTTTAATTCAATCTACTCATATTGGTGTTTCACTCTTGAAATGGCGATATTAAGCTTCACTCTTAGCCCTGAAAGCCTAGGAAAATTCCATGATGCCTTGGTTTGTCTTGGAAAGTTTAGTGAGGCTGTGTGTATCGAAGCTGTTCAAGACAAGGTAGATTCACTGGATATCTTAAGATGCCTTCATGTTGATTGCCGCTAGCTTGTTTTGACCGCTCTGAACTCTTCAAAGTCGGCATATGCATCATTCACTTTAGTGGGGAACAAGTTCTTCTCAAAATTTCACTTCAAGGGTATCGGCGGAACTGTATCTAAGGATAAGTTTAACTGTAAAATATACAATAAGGTTTGTCATCTACTATATCAAAACTACCTCAATGAAAATATATTGACAAATCTCCAGGCTCTTCTCTCAGTTTTCAAGAGCCGGGTAGTTGACCCCGCGAGGGAGAAAGATACGGCAGTTGAAAAGTGTGATGTATCAGTTGAGGACGGAGAAGGCAAGGCCAAAAGCCGTTTCATTGTTAAGATTATGTGCAGACATGGTAAGTTATGTTGAGGCTAGTACTGCTACGCCACTGATGTGTTCATGAAGGTGTACTTAAAACTTACCGGTTGACATTTGAGTCGGTTGCTCCTATGCATGCTTTATTTGTTAAGGAAAGTGCAAACAACTTTTGGGCAATCTCGTCCAAAACCCTTCGAGAATTTGTTGAGCACTTTGGACCGGGAACAGAGCAACTGGATATCTATTCCGAAGATAGCCGTGTGAGCCTCACTAGTTACACGGAAAAGATTATGTCGGGAAATGGTAAGTGAGTGATAATCCTCGAGATTCTACTAGTTATTGACCTTAACGGCAGAGATACTGAAACAGCCGCTGCACACAACCATTGCCATAGATACATTAGAGTTCAGTGAATTCACAGTTGAAGAAAAGCTTCACATTGTTGTCAGCGTCAAGGACTTCAAGTCTATCATTGCTCATGCCGGAATTAACAATACAATCGTCAAGGCTCGATATTCCATCCCCATGAGTCCTATGCAATTGACGTATAGCGATGAGGGCTTGCAAGCTGAGTTCATTCTCATGACCATTGGTGAATCTCGTGCTGGTTCATCTACACCAGTACCAAACGCAGCTCGTGCAAGTTCTAAGCGTCCAGCACCAAGGCAACCTTTGGAAGCAGCACCGAGTTCTAAACGAACAGCTAGTGATGGCATGCCTCCACCACCGGCCAGTGCAGCCCCGAGTGCGATTCGGGAATCATCCAAGGTAAAGATCACCAGACCGCCTCCACCGCCACCTCAGCCAAGTATTCAGCCAGATGCCCTATTCTTTCCAGAACCAGACGATGATCAGAGATGGGATCCGGTAAATTATGACGAAGAAGAAGATGAAATGCTTCTCTGGGATGCTGGTGGTGATAGTGTAAGTCTTGTGATCTAATTCATCCCACCCGCTAACGTGACTTCATAGGGGACTTCCAAAGTCAATTCTGGACAACGGCTACAGAGTACTGAGTCACAAAACCAACGAAATGTTGCGGCTTCTAGGGCCTCAGCTCAACAAGAATCAGATGATATGTTGCCGCCAACCCAACGACTAGCACCTACTCAACGTCTTTCCGAGGTATGCTAAACCCAACCATTTTCTTGTACAATGGCTAATAGACAGGTTCGCGGAATGTTCGATGATTGAAGGTGGCACTGTAGAGGCTTGCAGGGCTCAAGGAATGAATATAAACACACAGGTACCATCGGGGCTATCTACTGAGTGGTCTCCATGTCCACTTGCATCATCAGTGACCTCCAGGAACTGGGTGACTGGATATTGTGGTTCTAGGGAAGCAAACATGAACTAGATGGCGAACTAGACTAGGCAGTGACGCAAACCCAGCTTGTTGCGCATCCAGCTCCGATAGTTGCGATTTTGCTCCCCTCTGGTAAATATCTAGAAGATGCAATAACATTCCATCTCCCTTTGACATCTCCATTTTCGGTGACAGGCCCACAATTTCCATGTTCTCCCCATCCCCAAGCTAATACCTCTCCACTGGCTGACAATCCAAGTGCGTGTTCGCTACCAATGGCAATCTGTTCGAGGGTAGGTATTTCGGGGGGGGCGAGTTGGCCATGGTCGTCCCTTCCCCAAGTCAAAAGTTTCCCATTTTCAAATAGGACGAAAATGCTCCCCCAAGTTGATCCCACATCTTTCCATCCACGCACATCGTGCGGAGCTGTAGATCTAACTTCCCATTTATCAGAGCCTAAAATGCAATGTTGACCAAGATCCTTGTCGCCAACCAAATAAGTGAACTCTCTTCCGCAAACCGCTCGAACGATCTTGAACTCGATGCCTGTCAGTTTTCGAGGAGATTGAATGATGCCTTCAGGTTTTCCTAGTTGCCCTTTTCGTCCACTACCCCATCCGTAGACTTCCCCATTGCTCAAAACTGCGACAACATGGCTGACTGATGCCGCAAGGTCTATAACCTCTAAGCCTGTAGGGGGAAAATTTGGAATCAATTGGGCTTTGAATGACCGAAATATGAATTCTCCAAGACCGAGCTCGCCTTTGTTTCCCGTACCGAAACTATATACTTTTGTTGCTCGCCCTTCATTATCTTTTGTGACAATTATAGAAGCTTCCCAGGAAGCTGTGCAGAAAACGATGCTTGGCTGACGGACTAAGCCATCAATAGCTAGTTCTACTTCTTCAAAACGGCTTGTTTGCTCGTTCGATTCTTTTCGTACACCACAAGCTCCAGCAAGTGCATCCCCTGCACAATACAAAGTACCAGATGACAGTAACAATGTATGATTACCACCAGCTTTCACTTGGGTAGCATGATCAAGAGATTTGATATCTAGAATCACGGGTTTTGGAACGGAAACATCCTCCCGGTGTCCAATTCCAAGCTGGCCAGAGCCGTTTGACCCTACTGAGTAGACAACAGACATATCGTCGTAATCCTCGTTCCGAGAAATGGGATAGAGACTGATGGGTGGACTTAGAGCTCGCCAAGAAACAACCTGCTCGCTTAGCGGTGGAGAGGGACCTGCCATATTGGCTGCTAAAACAACCCGACAAGCTCAACAACAACCAGCATCAGCCTCACGTCACAGCCTCGGGACTGTCTCTCCCTCCTCTCTCATACACACTTACAGTATTACAGTACTTGAGTTGGACTATGAGAGTCCACAGACGATGAGGTAGCCCAGATTTTCTTGACGGATGGCTCTCGATCCACCAAACGGCTATACAGCCGCACGGGATCTCCAGAGTTTCCAGGAGATCACCCTCCCCATCTTCAATGTTGTTCCTGTCCAGCTGCAATTTTCGATAGCCTGCGATTTTGTGGCTGCTCAGGTAGCAAATAACGTACTTATTTTCGCCCTTTCAAATGGCAGAATTATCCGGATAGATCTCGATAGTCCCGAGGAAATAGATGGTATGGAATAAGTGCGCCTCAATATGTGGAAGTACAGCCGCTAAGTCTCTATAGATATTGACTTGCCAAAAAAGACATTGGAGGTCGGCGTGATACGGCGGATGTTCTTAGACCCGACCGCCTCTCACTTGATAATCTCTACAGCTGGCGGGACAGGTGCGGCAGAGAACTATTATCTTCATACTCAGTCAAAAAAGCCCGTGCCATTGTCTAGACTTCGAGGGGTCTCCATTGAGTGCATAGCCTGGAACCCATCCTTACCTACAGCCTCTACACGGGAAATTCTTGTAGGTGCTACAGATGGAAACATATACGAGGCATACATCGAAACATCAACTGAGTTTTATCGAAAAGAAGATAAATACTTGAAGTCTTTACAGAAGATTCCAAACGGCCCGGTCACTGGATTATGGGTGGACACGATTCCTAGTAAACCTGGAACCGATGTGCGAAGAGTGATTATAGCCACGCAGGATAGCCTGTTGCATTTGGTGGGAAAGGTTGGAAAGATTGGGCATGAAGGGGGAGCATCGATATACACCCGACTCTTTGAAACTGAGCAGCCATCTGTTCATGAAATTTCCAAAGTCTCGGACACTGCATCATCTTCATTGGCAATTTCACCAGACAGTTCGGACTCTACCCAAATAGATAGCATTAGCCCCGATCGTAGTTTTGCTTGGCTTTCGTCGCAGGGTGTCTACTATGGGAGACTGTTAACGGCGCCATCCAGTCCTGATTTAGGCACAAAGGTTTTCGCGGAAGGAAAGTTGTTACCTGTAACACAGCTACCCCTAGGGAACTCTTCTAATGGACGGAAAGCGGCAAAGCAAGACCCGATTGATTCCATTGCTCTTACCCAGTGGCATATTTTGCATCTCCTTGGTGGCCGGCTTGTTGCTGTCAATCGTCTTGATGACAAGGTAGTGTTTGATCAAATGGTGTTGGATCCGGGGCAAAAAGCTTTGGGACTGTTTGCGGACCAACAAAAGAACACGTTTTGGCTGTTTACCACTCAAGAAATTTACGAAATTACCGTCGATGATGAAGATCGCGACGTCTGGAAAGTAATGCTTAAAACCGAGCATTTTGATGCAGCATTACGTTATGCGAAAAGTCCTGCCCAGAAGGATGCTGTAGCTACCGCTTCTGGAGACTACCTTATCAGTAAGGGCTCCTTTCTCGAAGCTGCTGGGGTTTATGGAAAGAGTAGCAAGCCTTTTGAGCAAGTTGCACTCACTTTCATCGATAATGATCAACAAGATGCTCTGAGAAAGTATCTTCTCACCAAGATTACAACGTTTAAAAAGTCCTTTGTTATGCAGCGTATTATGATTGCAAGTTGGCTTGTGGAGATATTTATGTCCAAGCTGAACTCCCTTGACGACGCTATTGTTACAAAAGCGGAGTTATCAGAAACGCTAAATCCGGGGGAAACTGAAGAACAATTGGAGACCATTCGCTCGGAGTTTCAGGATTTTGTCAAGAAATACAGAACTGATCTAGATCAAAAAACTACGTATGATATCATTAGCAGTCATGGTAGAGAGGAGGAGCTTCTATTTTTCGCAACTGCTGTGAATGATCACAATTACGTACTATCATATTGGATCCAGAGGGAGAGGTGGATAGAGGCATTGAATGTTCTCAAGAAGCAGACTGAGCCAGCAACCTTCTATCGCTACAGCAGCGGGCTTATTACACATGTTGCTACCGATCTTGTTGATATTTTGATGCGACAATCTGACTTGACAGCTAGGAAACTGATTCCAGCCCTACTTAATTACGACCGTAACTTCCGTGGGCCCCTTGCACAAAATCAAGCTGTCCGTTATCTTCTTCATGTCATCAATCAACTTAATTCGACTGATGCTGCTATACATAATACGCTTATCTCGATCTATGCAGCGCATCCCTCGAAAGATGAAACAGCTCTTTTGAACTACCTCGAAACCCAGGGTGACGAGCCTAATTTTGATTCTGATTTTGCGCTCCGCCTATGCATTGAGCACCATCGGGTTCAAGCATGCGTCCATATATACAGTACAATGGGGCAATATCTTCAAGCTGTTGAGCTAGCCCTTTCGCATTCCGAATTTGAACTCGCCTCACTGATTGCAGACCGACCAGTTTCTGATCCAGCTTTGCGGAAGAAACTCTGGCTGGCAGTTGCAAAGAAAGTCATCTCTCAAGCCAACGGCATTAAAACAGCTATTGATTTTCTGAAGCGCTGTGATCTTCTAAGGATTGAGGATCTAATCCCATTTTTCCCTGATTTCGTTGTCATCGACGATTTCAAGGAAGAGATATGTGCCGCTCTTGAGGATTACAGTCACAACATAGATGCGTTGAAAAAGGAGATGGATGAGTCTTCTCAGACGGCCACGAACATCAAGATAGACATTGCGGCGCTCGATCATCGATATGCTATCGTTGAGCCTGGCGAAAAGTGCTACGTTTGCTCGTTACCGTTATTGAGCCGCCAGTTTTTTGTATTCCCGTGCCAGCACGCCTTCCATAGTGATTGTCTGGGGAAGAAAGTTATGGAACAAACTGGTTTGGGAAAGGGAAAGAAGATAAAAGAATTGCAGACCTCCATCAGTCGCGGTTTGGTAACAGGAGCGAAGAGGGATGCTGCGATTGTAGAGTTGGATGGCTTGGTTGCTTCTGCGTGGTAAGTTAAATCCGCACCAGTTACTTTCGATTTTGTTAACAGATTATAGCATATTGTGCAGCGATTTTGCCATAAAGAGAATAGATGAGCCTTTTGTGCTGCCTACTGATGATATGAATGAGTGGGCGCTATAATAATACCATGTAATAATATCCAGACCACACACAGGGTGTTGCGCTTTAGATAGGTAAAATCTACCAGAACTTCCCACGCGCTTAGCTTCTTTTCAATTTTGAAGGTTGTATAATTGCCACTTCCACTCAAGCTAGCTTTGTAATTTTGTAGTATTCCATTTTCCCAAAGGCTGTATGGTATCCTGTTCTAGATCGTGGAAGCCGAGGGTAGCTTAGTCTCTAAATATTGAGGTACAGTACTTACATAATCATTCCTGACAACAAAGCAGTCGACATCTGATCAAAACTTCACTTCTATCCTTAACTGGCAGGACTCACATTGCCAGATTTCGCAATTTATACATTCCTACCTTTCAAATTCGCCCGAGTTATCTCTTCAGGGTAGAATACTCTCGATAGTCTTGGATTCACTGGTCACCTAAAACTGAGTCTCAGACCCAGTTTCATTCTCATCAGACTTTGACGTCTTGGAGTATCCAAAGAAATTGGATCACAAAACCAGCTGCAAATATGGAAACTCTAGAGCCGCTCTACTATTTTGCCTACGGCTCAAATCTCACGCTTCAACAGATGGGTAATCGCTGTGCAGGCTCAAAATTCTATGATTTTGGTGTGCTGAGGAACTATAGGGTAGTTTACTCTCTCTCTTGTGCTAGTTTCTTATTACCCAAAGCTGTTGAAGAGACTTTAATTCTTCCGGCCCGCCACGCCTTAGGTGTCATTGATAATGGCTTGGAGAGAGGCATCAGCCGATCTAAAGAAGGATTTAAATTCCCTGGGAAATAGTTCGAAAATTACTAGCGCTGATTACCATGCACATTAGTGGATTATCAGTGAACGAGGATATGCAAACGTCATTACTAAAGACCCAAAAGTAGATGGATTCAAGCATGCCATCTCCGAGATTACTCAGGACGAACGTCAGTCACTCGTCCATGCAGATTTGAGAAGGGAACCATCTTGTATGTGCTTTGCCTCTGCCATAAAAACCACATATTTATCGAATCAAATTCAGCTTCGAGATACGAGGACGAAGTCCAAGGTCTACTCTTCACACTGACCGCTAAAGATGAAGAAGCTCTCGATAGAGCTGAAGGTGTTCCGTTCTCGTATCAGAAACATCTACGTTGGATCCATATCCCTTCTAAGGAGGATGATAGGAGTTGGACATGGGTGTTAGCCCTTGTATATATCGACTCCGTGCATGTGACTGATGGTGTTTGTCAAGAAGAATACGTTGCGAGGATGAACCGGGGAATTAGGTATGTTTATGTTTCGTATCTTTGTTGCTTCTGCTTCCATCTATTTGTGTTACTACTAGGGGAAAGTTGAGAGTTAGAAAGAAGCTGTTGAAACCGTATTTTTACTGGAATCTAGGGATGCGATGGTAAAAGGGATGGAAGCATCATACGTAAAGAAATACCTCAGGCCATTTGTGAGAGAAGAAGATATTCCAGATGAAGTTGAGGATCCGTTCTTTTATACTGGAAAGGAGGGCGATGGATCTGCAATATTGTAAACAGTGACGGAAAAAGCGCTTTCTCTGCTTGTTAAATTAAAACATCTTGAGGTAAGAAATTTACTCCAGTTACTGAGGACAAGCTTGCCGTACGTTAGTCTAATGTCTTCTAAGCCCTAATGTTAAATAAAGGATAAGGAACGCTCTAGCTGGCTGAATACAATACCTCTGTTGCTAAACTACACACTTGATCCCGGCCCATCCTACAATGGATCATGCTATATTTCATATCATTAAGAAGAATCAAGGATTCTAAACTATTTCATCAGCCTTTACGATTTCATGACGTTTGATACAATCAGAGTTAGATCCATATAATTTTACTGCAATCTGCGATCATCGATGAGTTTCAAGGTCTCGAGACACCTGGGGCGTCGATGGTGACACGAGGAGAATTTTACACAGGGTATTCTTGGCCAGTAAAGTGGATGCTGGAGGTATATATACCGTCCATAGTCTTCTTATTCTATACAGGACTCCTTGGCCTACACACAAACTCCCATGAAATCTAGTACACGCCAAAACTGTCTGTTACGCCAACCATTCCATATATAATCACCCTCACGCGATTACTCCGTTCAATGCCATGCCGCTGAAATCAAAACTCCGAATTAAATGCGTGCGGGTCTTATTAAAGACTTTTTTCATGATACTCCTTCCCGTTCAGCAGAACTTTTCTTTTGTCGAGGTCGCCTTGATTGGCCTCAAGTTCGGCGAGCGGCCTGTTGTCGAAACTATCCGCAACTATGGATGAGGTTAGCCATATTTAACACCAATTTTGTTGTATCAAACATTGTGTATAATAAAGCAACAAAAAAATTTGAGATTGAGAGGGCTGTTCAATATCTCGTGTGTGTCTCTCGAGCTTATGCTTTGCTCTGCAAGCAATGTTATGGGGTAAGAAAACTTACGACTTAAACTCTCTAATCGTTCGGTGTAGCTGTCGACTGGATCACCGAGCTCGGCTCTTGGTGTAGTGTGGTCAAGCACATGTTGCAAAATACCCCCCTCACTCATGGAAGTTGTTGGGCGCATAGTGTCTTCACCAAACACCTGTAAAAAGTTAAAACGTGAACTGGCACATCGGGGATAGGGAATCGGAAATGCGATTTTGGAGATTCTGACTCCAGCAAACCTACATCTTCTGGCCCATATCCTGCTCTATTACGATTCAGGAATAATTTGAGCTTCTCATTGAGAGTCTCCCATTGATTCTCCAAAAGCTCACCTGCAGTAACGAGATCTTGCTGGGTCATTTCTTGGGCTTGGTGACTGTGACTAGTAACGCGGAGTGCGCTGCCAATGCGACGTACTGAATTCTGAGTTGGAACCGAGCTAGCCATACTTGCTTTCATTCGCTTGATCGAGCCCTCTTGATCCTCGGTCATGAGCGGAAGTTCAATAACTGTGTAGTTGTTTGCCATGGCGTTGACAAGTGATGTAAAAGCTTGTAGACCAATGTCATTATGCGCACAATGAATATGGGTTAGTGTTTTGTTTTCCCTAATAACCGAAGCAAGCGTGTTGGCTCCTTCGAATCCTAGGTTCTGGTACTCAATTCTGAGAACTTTAAGTGCCATATTGTGCTCGAGGCCGGTGAGTGCCTGATTGAGACCAATACCAAACCGAATCACCTCTAAATGAGCCTGCTCGCCAGATATATCTAATTCTTCGAGTGTCGTATTTTTAATAAATAGTGATTTGAGTGAGTCGCAAGTCTCTGTGCCAGCGTCATATGGGAGCGATGCCTGTGAAATGTCCAAGCAGCGAATGGTATTATTGACGCAAAGAGCATCCAGCAGCTGCTTGAAGTGAGTCTCTTTCGCGAATTCGATCATTCGCATAATTAGATGCGCAGGTGTATCATTGTCCCTAATTGCCCCAATGATAATATCGACTCCTTGCTCTAACCCATTATTGCTTACATCAAGCCGCAATTCGCGGGCTTTTCCAGGTGAACGAGGAATTGATCGCATTAGCGAGCCTACTTGGCCTCCATTCAAATTACATCTATCCAAATTTAATATACGGAGGTTGTCCGACATATCGTCTCTGAGGTAATCTGAGATAGATTTCAAGGTGGCAGCGTTGAGCGAGATTCCACTCAAAGACAGCTCTTCAAGTCTCCAGTGTTTCACTACCTCAGGAGCGAAAAATGTTTCCTCGCCTGGAGTTTTCGCCATCCTTGAGAGATTAAGCTTGCGAAGTTTCGTAAAGTGGCTGAGAGAAGTCTGGAAACGTCCAAGATGAAGCCGTCCCGGATTGTCGGATATATTGAGACACTCAATATGCCTACTTTGCTTTTCTAAGAGGCGAAGGAATTTAAAAATGCCCGAATCGGTTAATCCACAACGAGAACACTCAACGGCTCTGAAATGGGCTCTTGTCTCGCACAAAGCAGCTCGCATAGCTTCTAGATCAGTCTCACCAAGTTCGATGCCACTGAGATCTATCCAAGTTACACTGGTCATACGGGATCGAGCCACTATAAAAATGCCAGCAACGATTTCGCAACCTGGATCCTTATCGAACTCAAGTTTGCCTTCCGCATCAAACGTATCTCTTACTCGTCGACGGGGAAGACAATTACTGAAATCCATCCTGCGCACAGTTCTGCATAGTAGAGCCAAAGCCTGTGTTTCTTGATAGAGCAATGACATGTGGTTCGGTTTTTGATCCCAAAATTTGTCTATCCGTACGTTATCAAGGTTAAACCATGCAATATATTCGCCTCCAAATGGATCATTTAAGCCGTGTATGAAATGAAGATCGATGCCTCGGAATGATAGAGAACAGAAAGAGGTATTGTATCGTAGAGCTCGCATAACGGCCAGTAGTTCTCTCGCCGTGTAAGATCTGGCCTTGGCCGGGGGAAGCAGCCTAAACTCTGGCGCATCCTCAGCTTGGTAGTCGACAGAATACCGAATATTTGTTGGATCACAAGCATAAGCTACGCAATAGGCAGTAAGGGTCCGATCAAACCAGCCAAGTTCGGCTTCTCGTTCGATCTCGCTTTCTTCTGAATCAGCGAGAGCCTCTGCCGCATCTTGACAATGTATCGGTCCTGTGAACTTAAGATTGTAGTCTGTTGAGAGCGGCTTCAAGTATCGGAGAGCCCTGAAAATGTAACTTGCAATGTCAAAAGTAGCGGATGCAGCTAGCTCGAAAGACTCACGCTCTTTCATGGGTAATCTGAATTGCAGCTCGAACCTATCATCGGATTCTTTTACATTCATAGCCACAAGTGCAACTAAGCCATGTGAAGATGTCTTCAGCTTCGTACTAATGAGGCCTCCATGTGGTGTGAAAGCTGGAGGTGGAATCAAGTGTAATCGGTTTACACCAACAACAAGATAATACACTGATGCTCCTAGCTTCTGGAGATCGTCAGAAGATGGTTTCCCGCCCTTTGACAAGGGGGCTCGTCGCACTACACGAAAGATATTACAGCGTTTTGGATCATAATCGTTGACCTTCTCAAGAAAATCAACAAGATGCCGAACGATTCTCTCCGGGTAGGGTTCTTTCATGAGTAGTCTAGCCTTTTGAGCAGCTCCACGTATGGAGCTAATCCAAATATCTGCTTCCTCTGGCGCATGAAGCATTAGTTGGATAGAACCAACAACATTGGTCTCCTCGTCAAGATATACGACCTCGGTCGTGAAGTAGGGTTTTCCATCCTCCAACTTGTATGCGGTAACAATTTGCTCGAGTGGTATCCGATTTTCTATGTCCGCAGAATTGCGAGAAGTGCTTGACTGGAAGTCTTGCATAGAGCCAGTCGAGGCGGATGAAAAGTGACGGCGTCTGGCATTTTGGTCGCTTTCTTCAAGTATTGAGGGATATGCTTCACCTGCTCCTACATATTTTGTGATCAGCAACATCTTCATGCTAAGTCATTCCATAATTCATTGGGTCAAACCAGTGAAATAATTAAGAAGCCAGAGGAGACGAAGGATATACTTACGAGACTGGCTTTTGAATCGAACCAAATGCCTGTCGGTCAATACTAAGTATTCCTTCTTCTTTCGAAACAAACCACTCGTCGTCTGGACCTCCCCATCATATAGAACAGTGCTTGTCTCCGGCATATCCTCTGAAATTGATGGGGGTCTGCTACCATTGATATTTTGCATCGATCTTTTACCCCTCGATCCAAAGATGGATGACGGTCGCCCTTTCTGTTTCTGGAGCGTGCGAGGCCTTGCAGTTAAACCCATACTCTCACCATCCTCGCCTTGAGCCACTCCTGCAATTGTATCGTCGCTTTGTGCTGTATCCGAAGCCGCATTTGCAAGGGAAGTTAACCCAAAGATCGACGCTCGTTTGCCGGATCTGGAGCTGTCTCTCTTATTATGCAATCGATTGCCTTCAGCGCTG